>JACCDN010276402.1_pt1 | contig 24821 bp, 18 predicted proteins | sample 7441691 | NCBI WGS metagenome assembly JACCDN01 (sample SAMN15323439, study PRJNA562643) | freshwater metagenome | isolation source: river surface water | place: USA:Blue River Watershed | collected 2017-08-16 | reverse complement strand
TTTCTTCCTCTTTGGCAACAAATGTATACTCATATTTCTCAAAATCTGGCAGAGTCTCTCCATAATGTTCTCGATCAACTTGAGGATACTCCCTTTCTTTAAAAGATTTGAGCAGCTCTCTATCTATGTTTTGTATCTTCTCTATGTGCATATACGCCAATACTACTCTAATTGGTTCGAACCGTCTACTTCCTGTTTCAAATATAAATTATAAATCAAAATGAATTTTTATAATAAGAATCTTCTTCATCTGACATTGGTCCCAAAGCTTTGAGGGTATCCAGTAGGGCGGCATTTCTAAAATCCGCAAACTCATCTGGCTGCTTCATAATTTTTACCACCTTCCCAGCAATCAAATAACCATCCACATCCTCTTGGTGAATATAAATGGGTGGAATATTTTGACTCGATTCAGAGAGCAAAACAATTTGTGACTTTTTTTTATCAATAAAAATTTTTTTAATATTGGCAACGCCGTTGATGATAGACACCACATATTGCCCATCTTGAGGTGATGCGAATTTTTTATCCACAATAACATAATCCCCATTTTCAATTCCATCCCCTTCAACATCCGCACGGTTCATGGACTGCCCAACGGCCTGCAAAACAAACAAATCTTTCAGACGATTTGAGAGATCTCCCAAAATCTTTTTGGTCACTTGCAAATATCCTTCCACCTGCCCATCGGCAAAAAATGTTGCCTCCCCACAGTTGGCACTGCCCATAATAGGGAGAGAAATCACGTTTCCTTTACTATTTTGGTGCACCATTTTTTCAATCGTATTGTTATTTTTATCAATAACAATAAAACCTTTGGCAGCGAGCTGATCAAGATGGTGTTTTATCTTTTGAGGACTTTCTGGTTCCCCTACTTTAGCGCCAATTTCACGCAAAGTAAGGCCCTCTAAGGGACTTTTTTCAATGAGGGTGAGGAGTTTTTGTTGAATTGAATGCATAAAGAAAAAGTGGCTCTATGTATATAAGATAACAGAGCCAATACTAGCTGTCAAGTTTTATGTTACTATTGACAAGCATATATAAATATCTAAGCATATAGTCCCACAAAACTTGCTTAGCAAGAAAACAAGCCCCCCAAGGCTTGTGTTCTATTTTATCTATACATTACCAAATGATCGTACAACTTCGTCAAAATTTTTAAACCTATCTTTGTTCCACTCCTCCTGTTTAATATACAATGCCTTATATATAACTCGATCTTGCCTACTATTTACATCCTCACACCATTTTTTCAGTCTTTCGAACTTTAACTTATCATTTTCCTCTTCTCGTCCTTTCGTTTCAACAATATAAACAGTCTTTTCATCTTTTTTCACAAAAAAATCAGGATAATAAGTAGCAATGAATCCCTCTGAATTTTTATATTCAATTCGAAGGGCGCTTGCTTCTTTATTTTGAAAATTCTTTGCAAAAGAAACTACATCATCACAGTTTTCAAGAAAATCTGAAAATGTTAACTCAAAATCACTATCGCCAACAATTTTATTAAAGACAGATTTTTTAGGTATCAAATATGACTTATCATTGACCACAAAGGGTCGGGCTTCACTAACCTTAATGTAATTTTTGATTTCGGTATCACCCTTGTCTTGTACCGTCAGCTCATTGATTGACTTCTTGAAACCATCCTTGATGAGTTTGATGTACTCAACTTCAGAAAGATTGCGAAGAACGTTGAGATCCGTAAGCTCTACTTTGCTCTCAAACATATAGTTCTCAACGAAGTCTTTCACTTTACCAAAGAGAATGTCATAGCATCCGAAGAGACGCATTTCACGCATTATTGCTTGTGCAAAGAAGCCAACGACACTCTGGTAGTTCGGCTCAATATCACCACTCAAAATCGTAGTATGATGGACTACTTCAGCAACAACGTCCTTGAAAACTATTTCTCGCTTTTCCTGCTCACTAAATATCTTTACATGCACCTTCTCGTTTCCAAAGTTAGATACGTCCAAATTCGCAAGATTTTTGTATTCTCGCTGTATTCTTGCCGTCATTACAGGAATTTGAATATCAAGTTTTTCAATATCCTTCTTTTCATTTTCTTTATCAACTTCAATAACCATAGGAGAAATAGGCTTTGAACCTGTACCCATCAATCTCTTTTCAAGAAGTACACCTTCACCCTTGATACTTTCGACGAAGTCCATAAAAGCTGGAGTACCGATAACACTCACATATTCATCAATATCATCTATACCAAAATACATTCTTCGGAGACCTCTACCAAGTGTTTGTTCAGGGAGGATTTTACTATCAGACGCATACGGTCGAAGACCAACAATAGTCGTCACATTTTTCACATCCCATCCTTCTTTAAGCATCATTACAGATACAATAGCTTTATACGGACTTTCCCAACTATCAATTTCATTTGATTGTTTTCGAAGTTGCTCAAGCTCTTCTTTATTTCTACCTGAAGTCGTTTCAGAAATTTCACCGCTCTTATTTGTATGAATGGTTAAAACTGCACCTTTTAATTCTGGATAATTCATTTCAAGATATGAAGCTACATCATCACAATTTTTTGTATCATCAGTCATTATAAAAAGAAGAGATTTTTTTCCTGTGGGAAGAAGTTGCTCATAGGTTTTCTTCCATTCCTCAACACCAAGGTGAATGTGGTCTCTCCATTTCTCTGTGAATACGACACTTTGACCTTCTTTGAGCTTTCCTCGACTTGCTTCATCTGGCACAACTGGTTGCTTTACAACACGCTGGTGAATTGCTTCAACCAATGGATAGTCGGAAATAGTCTGTACGAAAATCGCACCTTTGTTGTTTTTTGGTGTTGCTGTTACATCTAACTGAAGAGAAAGACCGCCACCTTTTTGCTTGAGTTTATTATCTATATCACGTATAGATTTGAGCCACGCATTCTCTTCGTGGATGTGGTGAGCTTCGTCATTGATAACAATCAGCTCATCAATATCACGAACAATCATTCCCAGATCAACGGTTGAATCGTTCGTTTTTATTACTTGTTTCTCACCAAGAAAATATTCAGAACTATCTTCGTCCTCAGCACTATAGTCCTGCACATCACTTTCAAATACTCGATGAATGTTAGTGAGGAAAATATTTCCTGTATCTGAAACATTCTTTAATTCATCTTGCAGGTGAAGTGTTACCTGAAAATCATCTTGCCAATTCTGCCCCATATAACCATTGTCAGGAAGAACAGGATCTTGAAAGAATATCTTGTTGCCTTCAAAATCACTCTTAATACGCTCAAACACAATCACGTTTGGAGCAATAAGTAAGAAGTTCTTTGCAAGACCAGAACCTTCCTCGTAAAGCTTATGAAAATACGCCCACGCAATAACTAAACTCATCACCTTAGTTTTACCTGCTCCTGTAGCCATTTTTACAACAAATCGAAGCCAATCCTCAGTGAACATTTGAGGGCTCAAAACACCAGTCGAGTTATAACGTATCAAATCGTACTTGTCCTTCACGCCAGCTACCTCGTAGAGCCATACAACCGTCTCCAGAGCCTCTCTTTGAGAGAAGTAGTATCGAAAATTGTAGGATATACCATCCTGATTATATAGGGTATGCTCTTCTTTGAACCACCAACTCAAAAGCGCTTTTGAAGTATCACTCGCCCCTTCATAATTGTAGGCTCTCCAATCAAAAACTCGCTTACGAAGTTCAGCAACAAGAGGAGGAATGAGTTTTTCAAATCCTTTTTCTCGAAGGTCCTCATCAGCAGGAAACCACCGAATTTCAGGATTGAGGATTACGTATGGGTCTTTTGGAAAATCTTTGTGGAGTGCCATAATGAATTACTACATACCCGCTACATGATTTTTTAGCTTAAATAAGCATTTATTTAAAATTTTCATGTAACTTTTAGATAAACTACTACATGATTATGCCCAGATAGGAATATATTCCTTAGGTTTTTCTGATTCTTTAATAAAACCCCTTTGAATAGCTACTTTTATAATAGCTGAAGCGGCAGGATAATTTTTTTCACCAATTCCTAATCGCTCTCTAAGAGAGGCATTCGTCATTCTCGAATTTTCTATATATTTCAAAACACAATGTTGAAAACATGCCCGAACTTTATCATCGGTTGTCATATTTTTCAAATCCTTATGAGAAAAAAGAGTAACTTTAGTAAAGTTATCAAATTTTTCAAAAGTAGGAGCTGGCAATTGATAGAGTGCTATATTTTGTAAAGCTCTATCCACTCCAGTACCCCCTTCTTCACATACACCGATTTGTCGCATAAAGGCAGCCAAATCTTCATTTCGAGAGCGAGGCGGATGATCAATAAATCTATCAGTATCTATCAAAGGTTCTCCTGTGTTTGTTATTTCGATTCTATTATCAAATATTTCGATCATTGGCCCTGCACCTGAAATTGAGAGATCTTGATGAATCAGAGCATTTGCTACAAATTCACGAATAGCCACTTCAGGATACATTTTTACCTCTTTTCTTAAAGATTTTGAGATCTCCTCGTTCTGTGGCAACTTATCATTTATGTAATCAAGTAAATTTTCAAATGCTATCGCATATCCCATCAGCACCTCTTGTTCTTTCACTCTGTCAACTTTGGAGTTTCCTTTATACAACACCACTCGAACAGACTTTCTTCGTATGGTTGGAAAATCATTGAGATTTTTTGCAAATAAAATAGCACCTATATTTGTAATATCATAATTATTATCAAAGACCTTTTTTACCAAACCATGCTGTATCATTTTTTCAACAAAAAGATGCGTCTCAGACGGAATTTCTTGCTTGGTTAAAGTAAAATACTTTGCATAATCCAATAAATTTAAAACTTCTGAAACAGAAAGATTTTCTTTGGCAATTCCCTTTTCAAAACTTTTCCTGTTTATATTATTCCAAATTTTTCTCTCTTTATCAGGATAATCAATGAGCCTTGGAGTCGTAGAATGAACTCGTATATACGCCACATTATCAAATTTTACAGGCTGATCTATTGCAGGTGGTATAACAAAAAGTACAACTTTGTTACCGTCAAATTGACGTTCATAAATTCTAAAATCAATTTTTGGATTCAACTGTTTTGAAAGCCAAAATTCTAATTCTTCGTTCCCAACTTTGGCAGTAGACGGAGAAAAATCTGTTCCAACCACAGTGTGTGTTTTATCTTCTATTCCAAAAACTAAATATCCATGCTTTTGATCATGCAAATTTGCTGAATTAGAGAGGGCTGATATCCTTTTTCCAATTTCTTTTTCATCAAAATAATTATCTTTAAATTCAACAATTTCCGTTTCAGAAGACAGAGCACACAAATCTTTTATAAGTTTTTCAAAATCTTGTTGTTCCATAATTATATCTTAACATCAACCACTCTCGTTGTATCATTTCCAAAGATATCAACGACCTTTACAGCAACCTTGTAATCTCCCTTAGGCAATTCTTTTGGAGCGGAAACAAGCTCAAGATTTCGGTTCTTCTTGGTACGAAAACTTTGCCACTCGTTGTCAAAGATATAGTCTCCAGTCCAAACATCTTGAATTTCATCTCCTACTTGCACTTTGATAATTTCCTTACGATCCGCAAAGTTGTAATCAACTGCCCAATAATCAATCCAATCACTCCATTTCTTTGTGAGGACCTCTCGTGATACGAGTTCTGTATCTTTATCTTTTGTTACTTTCAACACCTGACCATTTTCAATGATGACTTTTGACCTTCCAGCCTTCAGTTCTTCATCAATAGCTCCGTTGTCTTGGTTATAAAACACAGAAAAATCAGTGATCTCGATAGAAAGCTCTTTCATATTTCCACGACCAGAAATAATAGGTTTTATGTCGATATAGGCTACGTCATAAAAGTTCACCTGACCACGCTCAACTGCACGCTTATCAAACACTTCACGAGGGATGATTTTGAAAGCAACATCAATACCTTCGTCAGCGTATTCACTAAAGTTCATTCCCATTTCGTAATCGAAACCAAGCACATCAATCTTTGTGAGATTTTTCTCCTTACATTCACTGACGATTTCACGAATAAACTTTGAAGATACAGGAAGATTGATCGGACCGATTGCAACCAATCTATCTCGCTTCTTTCCTACGACGTGCGCGAAGCTCTCAACAGGTTCCGCTTTGTATGCGGAGAGAATAAGTTTGATGAACTCCTTTTCCTTTCGTTCTGCTTGTTTTGCTTTCTCTTCCGCACGCAGGTCATCGTTAGTATTGAGGAAGCTTTCACGCTCGTATTTACCTACGTTCAAAATCTCAAATGCACGGAAATCTTTTCCTGCTTTCTTTAGCTCTCTCTGAACACCCACCATTCGTTTTCGAGAAGTATGAATACCAAACTTACCAAGGTCAGTACCAATCCATTTGCGACCTAGCTTTTCTGCTGTTGCTAAAGTTGTACCAGAGCCACAGAAGAAATCTGCAACTAAATCACCTTCATTTGAAGAAGCTTCGATAATCCGTTGTAGTAATTCTTCAGGTTTTTGTGTAGGGTATCCAACTATCTCATCTCTCTTTCTGTCAGCTGTATAAATATCTGACCACCAGTCTTCCAATCTTTTGCCTTCTTCTTCAAGTTGAGCAACTCTTTCTCCAGCATTTTCCGTAGTTTTTCCTAGAAAAGCTCCTCTATTATGGATACCAGATTTGTGTTTTATCCTTTGGATGTTGAATATGGATGTTTCTGCATTTTTAGCATAAAATAAAATCGTATCGTGTTTTCGTGTGAAGGCTTTGTCATTTTTTCCAGGACCACTGTAACACCAGGCTATTTCATTCCTAAAATTATCTTTTCCAAAGACTTCGTCAAGAACCAATCTCATATGACCGCTTAGTCTCCAGTCGCAATGCACATAAATGCTTCCATCTTCAACGAGAAGTTCGTGCATCAATCTTAAACGTTCGTAAATCATTGCGATAAAACTGTCCGCACCTTTACCCCATGTATCACGATAGGCAATCTCTTCAATCACAGATGGCTTTTTAGTAAAGCTTTCTGCGCCACCGTCTTCACCGATAGTTATATCCATCGAAAAATCTGCACCCACATCAAAAGGAGGGTCAATGTAAATGAGCTTGAGACCACCCTGAGCGTCAATCTCTTTTCGCATAGGACCATTTTTGAGCGATGAGAGAATGAGCTTGTTATCTCCCCAAATAAGCTTATTAGTCCAACCATGAACCTGTCTTCCTGAGGTATCAAAAAGAGATCCTTGTGCATTCCCAAATTTTTCGTTGCTTCTTGGTTCGTCTATTTGTTCTATCACTTGAAAGGGCAAAACAACATTTGTTACTTCATTTGTTTTTCCGTTCCAAAGAAGCTCAACCTCACGGTCATCGTTAAAAAGCAAAAAACGATATTTTTCTGGCAAAGGTTTCCCCGCTTCTAGAAATTTGATAATATCTCGTTTTTCGTTATCTGATAGATTAAGCTTATTGTTCATAACTTTCAAATTATTTTGATTATTTTTACTTTCCAAGAATACATTAAAATACAGCCTTTTCAATAGGTATAGTATACGTTCTTCCACCACTTTGGTCAACGATACATAAAATTTCAATCTCCACAAACAGGATTTCATTATATTTAGCCCTATAGAGACAAAATATTTTTCAAATATACACAAAAAAAGACCAACTTTTGAAAGTTGGTCTTTTCTTTAAATTTGAGCCCTCTCGGTCACACGGAACCGGTGCTCAACGTCGCTCGCTTCCTCGAGCTAGAACTTTCAAATTCTTTATATTCTAAAGCAATTTCAAATATTTATATCTTATCAAAAACGACGGATCTCGAGCGCTCCAAAAAGTGACAAAAGTGACACATGTTAGGGGTTATCGTCTTTGTTTTCTTCTAGATTAACAATTTTCAAATAATCCAAAATCTTATAACCTTTCAATTGCTTCTTCGGATCAGATAATTGGTACCATGGCACATGCCTGCTTTCCACTATGTCTCCATTCCTCACATTTGCCCATTTTGATTCTACAAGATTCTTTGGGGGTAAAAAATTCTTATTATCTTCAATTATAAATACTTCACAATGAATCCCTTGACCATAGTGGCTTATTATGCGTGATTTTATGATTCCTTGCCTAATCCATTTACGAAGTGTTGGGCCTTTAACATTAAAACTTCGCTCTATATCATATTTTGAATACCAAGAATCTTTATTGCTTGCAAGCAATGCGGGGATTTCACCATTGTCAATTGCTTTCTGACAGACAAGACACTTGATACCATATTGGTCATACCAATTATCTCCTTCAGGGGTGCTATCACCACAGATAAAGCAGGTATACCCTTGACCATCCAAGTGGAATCCTTCGGGAGTCTTCTTAAGTTTTTCCTCACGAAGTTTCTCTTTCTCCTTCCATTCTTCCATAAACTTGCCGACTTGTTCAAGATTCCATTTTTCTCCTTGGTATTTTTCACCTTCTTCATCAGATAGACAAAAACGATCTCTATCTGTTGCGAAATGGACATCTATTTCATCATCTTCATTCTTCGACCAGACATACTCATCAATTTTCTTATTGCCACATTGTAAACAGGAGTATATTGTTACAGATTTAATTTTGTCATCAGTGTTTGACTCCAACTTGAGTGCAAATCCACAATTAGAACATAAATCTGGTTTAGTACGATATTCTTCTCCGTCCGAAAAAAATGCTCTACGAGGAAGGCATTTATTTGGACAGTCAAACATGAATAACACACGATCCGATTCATCATTACGACCATACCACAATTCCTTAATTATAGGCAGTACTTTATTTCTACATGTCAAACAACGAATCCCTTCCGGTGGTTGAGCTGATTCGTATAGTTCATCTTTCTGCTGGTCTATTTTCATCCATTCATTTACTGTTTTTTCTTTATTGAGATATCTCTCGCCCTTTTGAAAATAAAGCATGAGATTCTTTGTCTTTTCTTTAATAGAACTAACTTGTTCTTTGGTTATTTTTTCGTCCTCTTTAGAGATATCAGTCTCTTCCGAAATATTTTCAATCCTACGACAAATATCGACTGTGTGGCGGTCGTATTGGTCGACATATTCTTGGCGTGGCTTGAGATGTTTAGACATATTATCCATTGAGACGAATGCCTTGTTCTTTAATAGCAAAACGAAACTTTACCATTGCAAACCAAGCACCTGGATGACATCTCTTAATTTGTCCAGGCTTCGCACAAAAACACCTACTTGTTTCAGTAACACGTTCCTGTCCAGCCAAAACAGATTTTATTCGCTTCCAGTTTGGATCTTTACGCAATTGCTTTAAACAGGCTTCAATATCTTCTGGGGTCCAATTACTATTAACGTAAGATTGAAAAACTCCTGCAGAACCGTGCGCATATTCTCCCCAAGGCCATTCATAATATTTATCATAATAAGTTTGTGCATACAGAAATGGTACGACCATTCTCTCCAAATATTTTATAAATGAAAAACCCGACAGAATAAAATTTTTCTTTTCAACCGGTCCACAAAGACAAGCAGTTCCGTCTGGATAAAAATGTCGATCCACGATTTTTTTAATATTTTCATCAGTGACTTGCAATGAGGGTAATTCATCTTGATCACTAGCTTTGGTTATAATGACGTTATACGCATTTTCTAAAATTTCTCCTGAGACAGATTGATCTGGATCAAGAAACCACCTAAAAGAACTAGACACACGATCATATGCAGCTTTGAAGTCAAAAACACCTTGAACTTCAGTATATTCTTTATTAATCTTTAAAGTTGGATAATACTTACTAATCCATTGTATATCAGCTTCTGTAATCATAATCTGCAGCCCACGGTTTATTAGGTTTGAAAGAACCTCCTACAATATATGAAGCTCCTGCCGCCAATGGACTAACATTTGAAGATTGTATGGTAGTATCGACAAATGCATCTTGCCATTTACTGATATCTTCAGACTCAAAAATATTATCAAAGGTTTTCTTTGCAGCATCAATAATAAGCCCTTTTTCAATATCACTGATAAGTTGTGATACGATGTTGTTTGTATTCGCTGGATCTATGAGTTGTGTAGAAGAAAAGTTATTTTTAAATTCTTCAAGAGTTTTCAAAAAACCTTTTCTTAAATCACCTTTATCCTTATAACCAGAAAGAACTTTCACGACAAATAACTCCAAAACAAATGTTTTTATATTGACATTATTTCTATATGCCCAAAGTTTAACGAGACGGATTATCGGAACACAGCCACTGTCTTTGATGTGACTAATATGTACCTTCAAATTTGTCTGCATACGCTCTTTGTCTCCGTAAGCAACATGCAAGAATACATCTTTTGTGTTTTCAATAAAACGTCCTGGAACTACATCAATATGAAAATCTACAGGAGATTCAGAGCCTTTTAAATCAAGAATTCTTTCTGCAGAAGCTTTATGATTAAGTAAATATTTTTCAGCAAGTCTATTTGCGACATCTTCACGAATTTCCTTGAGAGAACGATTGTCAGAACTTGGGAAATAGCACACAATATCAAGATCATAACGATCACTAATCATGGTGCCTTTTTCTTTTGATCCAGCATATTTGATAACAGGTTCATTTCCAAATTCTGTACGGAGAAAACTAGTTACTTCTGCTTTATGTGTTTGTATATCCTTTTCTTGTTTTTCAGAAAGATCTTGTGTCGCAAGCAAATTTTGTAAATATTTATCGATAGTCATATTATTGATTTTAGTTAATTGTTAAAGTGAGTTCATATCCATTTTCCATTTTATCGTATACATGGAGTTTTGGGCTTATATCTTTTAGAAGTTCTCTTCCGCATATTACGGCAATAGGCGCAGGTATTGCAGAAAACAGATGTAGATCTCCCTTTAAACCATGGTTTGCTTCTATAGCTCTTAAACTAGACTGATATTCTTGCTGAAAAGCTCTCAAAGATTCGACCGTTTGAAATATGGATCTTCCTGGTTCAATATTTGCAGGAGTAATTTCATAAATATAATAATTATCATCAATGCCTGCGGGTAATGATTGTCGAGTAATTTTTCCACTAAGAGAGAGTACCAAAGCAACACGTTTTTGATCACTACCAGCTTGAATCTGGCGGGTTTCAAACGCTATAGAGTTACCTTTCCTCCACCGCCAGTTTGCTGGTTCATCTCGGTGACGTTGATAAAAGTCAGTATTAACCTTATCTCCAATAGCGTTACCCAAATACATAAGAATAGGTATGCGAGCAAGCGCAAAAATCGACATGTGTTTGATCTCAGCTTTTGTAATACCAGGTGCTATCAGTCGCCCTACAATATCGTCAATACTAGATTTTGCGGCAATCCAATAGTTTGCATTGATTTCATGACTAAGTTGCTGTAAATCAATTTCAATCGAGTGATCACCTTGTAAATAACGAGGATACCGACCAGCATCAAGTACAGCGGAACGGACTTCCTCATGCGATATCGATATACTATCGCCTCGAATATTGCTAAGAACACGAAGAACCACTGTTTCATGCTCTGGTTTCATCCCCGTCAGATGACAAATCCGAGCCTCATGATCCAATTTATACTGCATCAAAAGCTCTTTCGGATATTGTTTTACCAATTTTTTGTTATCGATCATTCGATGGTGCTTCGTACAAGATAGCATCAAATTTTCAATTTTATTCCGCTCAGACAATGGCAATGAATCATTGCCCCTAGGCCCATCTATGCTCCGAGCAATAATATGTGCAATGTCAGCAAGCTTTGCCTTGTTTGTAGTTAATTCATCTTGAAGTAGATAATCATTGCATCCGTGAAATTCACATCGCCCACCCGCTTTCGTCCACAATTCAAGAACCACAGGATCTGTAGCACTAAGATCTGGAGCAGTGGCTCGTTTTTCACCTTTAATTTTTGATTTTATAGCAATATTGGACATAACTACTTAATTTTTTATTCTTTTAATAACATCGACAACCTTTCCACTAATCACGAAATCGTCACCTTCGTGAACAAAAATCGGCATGAATGTTTCAGTCGACTCTGCTTCAAGAACAATTTGCTTATGCTTTTTATCTTCTTTGTATCGTTTGATTGTAGCCATATCATCAATAACGGCCACGACAACATCACCATTTTTAGGATTTTTACTAGAACTATCTACGATAACGAAGTCACCATCTTCAATCGTTTTTCCATAAGATATTTCAGCTCTATTCATGGATTGCCCATCCGCAACCAAAACAAAAAGTTCACTTTTCTTACGAGGTAGCATCTTTGCAGATACTTTCAAATATCCCTCTATTCGTTGTTCTGCAAAAATTGTCGCCGGTCCACAATTTGCGGAACCTACAACAGGGAGGGAATAAAAAATACTTTTTACAGGAGATGGATTAAAGCCTCTATTATTGAGACGAATTATGCAGTTCTCAAAATTGAGCTGAATAAACCCTAATTTTTCAAGCTGAAGCAGGTGATGCTTCACGATCTGTGGCTTATTTTCGACACCAATAAGCTTGGCAATATGACGTAAGCTCATTTTACCAAGATCATGATGTTTTATAAGGTTGAGAAGTTTTGTTTGAATAGTATGCATATGAATCTATTATAGAACACTTTGTCTATGGGTGTCAAATGACTTGACAGTCTTTACGGTCTAGGATATACTGTGGATAAGAGTATTCTTGACACTAAGAAATCATCGATGATAAACTAAAGAAAATTTAAATTGGAGCTCAAGGGCCCATAATCTCAACCGGTACGCCGAACGAGATCATGGGCCCATTTTTTTTCTTAATATATTTATATGGAAAAACTCATATGGCATACGGAGAAACGCAAGGTCAATGACCTCTTGCCCTCCCCCAAGAATCCGAGGTTAATGTCGGATTTCCAAATTGAAAATCTCAAAAAAAGCCTCCGAAAGTTCAATTTAGTTGAAATACCTGCAATCGATACTGACGGTTCAGTATGTGCAGGACATCAGCGTATACGTGCTCTCCAATTACTTGATCGTGGAAACGAAGAAATTGAGGTGCGCGTACCAAACCGTAAACTTACTCAAAAGGAACATGATCAATACATGCTCACAAGTAATGCGGTGATTGGATCGTGGGATTTTGAGAAGCTGAAAGGCTTTGATGTAGAGATGCTTGTTGATATTGGCTTTGACCAAATAGAGCTTGGCAATATATGGAATAAAGAAATTGAAGTTGAAGATGATAACTTTGATATAAAAAAAGAAATAAAAAAGATAAAACAGGCAACAACAAAACCAGGTGACACTATCATTCTCGGAGATCATAGACTTATCTGTGGGGATTCCACAGATCCTGAGGTACTGAAACGGCTCCTTGAAGATCATCAGGCATCAATGATCTACAGCGACCCACCGTACAACATAAATTTGGATTATTCAAAAGGAATCGGAGGGAATCAAAACTATGGTGGTACAGTTAAAGATGACAGAACTGATCATGAATATAAAAACTTTCTGAAAAAGACGCTCAATAATGGCTTAGCATTTTCAAAGAAAGATGTCCATGTATTCTACTGGTCCGATCAAAAGTATATCTGGCTCATACAAACCCTGTATCAAGAACTCGGAATCAATAATAAACGAGTATGCTTATGGATCAAGAACGGTCATAATCCTACTCCCACCGTAGCTTTTAATAAATGCTATGAACCATGCATTTATGGCACAAGAGGTTCACCGCATCTTTCAGAAGAAAAGCTAGATCTCAACGAAGTTTTAAATAAAGAAATAACAACGGGGAACACAATGCTTGATGAGATTGGTGACGTCTGGATAGCAAAGCGACTTGCTCATAAAGAATACGAACATGCAACATCAAAACCTCCTAACCTTCATGAAAAAGCAATTCTACGTTGTACGAGCCCCGGAAATATTATTCTTGATAGTTTCTTAGGCTCAGGAAGTACTCTTATAGCAGGAGAGCAACTCAAGCGCAGAGTATTTGGAGTAGAACAAGAACCAATATTTTGTGATCTCATCATCAAGAGATGGGAGTATTTAACAGGTCGAAAGGCCGAAACTATTCAATATGAAAAAAAATAAAGTGGCAAAACAATTCCTAAAAGAGTTTAGCGAAGTACCATTTGTTTCCTTTGCTTGCCAAAAAGTTGGTGTATCTCGAAATACTATATATAAATGGCGTAGAGAAGATCCTGACTTCAAAAGAGAAATGGATCGTGCAGAAAGAGCAGGCACAGAATCAATTACCGATGTAGCTCAAAGTAAACTTCTTATGCATGTGGCCAGAGGAATGCCCTGGGCGATCCAGTTTCTATTACGCAACCGCCACAAAAACTATGCATATCCACGCGTCCAAGGATTTGAGGATGATCTTACGGAAAAGAAAAAAATAACTGGTTTCAGAGTCACCATTGTGAAACCGGAAGATAAACAATCACCTATAAAAAATGATGACTCTGAAAAACCAAACGATTTATCTACCAATATCAACCAAGATCGTTCCACCTCCCCATAAACTTCCATTATATTGGAACTGAAGACCTGTAGCACCTTTTGGTATTTCAAAACCAACCCATCCTGTTCGTTTACTTTTGGCGATAATAGCACCATCAAGATGATTATTTATACTTTCTATCGATTTATCTGTTACAGCGACTTGATAACTATTGTTTTGTCCATCTCGTACATACATTTGACCGAGGGTTGTAATATATTGCTGTGAGGAACTCATGTTTTCTATCGTGATATTTAAATTCACCCATTCATTTCCAGCAGATGGCTTAGAAAATTGTCCTCCTTGCGAATAACTAACACTATTCACAATAAGAGTTGAATCACCAAGTTTAACCTGATCCCCGACTTTAAATGTTTTATCGGTTACCTCTGTCTCTGACGGTGTTGTTGAACCACTATCTCCAACTTTTTGCGGTGTTTTACTTCCGTTCGAACTTGCTATTATGAATAAAACAACCACTACAATTGCCCAAAACCACCAACGTTTAAAAAACGCTTTCTTTGTGTTCTCCATATGGATAAAATTTTGCGATTTTATAATTAAATCCATGGGTGAGACGCAAAAAGCCCACCACATGGTTGAGGGTTTTAACCCTCCATATCGGTTTCCCGATACGGCCGTTGAAGACAAACCTCATGTGATGGGTTTTTTGTCTTCAACGGTCTTTTTTCACCATGCCGCCAGAAAAATCCAACGGTTTAGGCTACTATGAATTGTAAATGAATATTAGCACTTTTCTAGCTATTATTCAAGCCTATACTATCGCAAAACGTATATTTTGCTAAGAGCGACTTACCAACAAGTTGCCAACAAGCGAAAGCTTAGCAAAATATAATATATGTGGCATTAATATATATATATGAACCAACAAACTCCAGCAACAAGGGACGAACCAAAAATCAAATATATACTCTATGCCCGTAAATCAACCGAGCAGGACGAAAAGCAGGCGTTGTCAATTGAATCACAGGTGAAGGAAATGCTTGCAATAGCGGAACGAGAAAATCTTGAGATCGTAGAGATACGAAGAGAAGCGCACTCTGCAAAAGACTCTGGTCAACGACCTGTATTCAAAGAAATTCTAGAAGATATACGGCGAGAAAGATTTAATGGCATCATAGTTTGGCACCCTGATCGTCTTTCGAGAAATGCTGGAGACTTAGGATCACTCGTTGATCTTATGGATCAAAAATTGCTCGTTCAGATAAGAACATACGGACAAACCTTTACCAATAATCCAAGTGAAAAATTCCTTTTGATGATTCTCTGTTCTCAAGCAAAGCTTGAGAATGATAACAAAAGCATCAATGTAAAACGAGGACTCAAAACGAGAGTTGAAATGGGCTTATGGCCAGCTCCTGCTCCAACAGGATATCTAAAAGAGAAAAGGCTTGATAGGAAATGCGAGACCCTTATTGATCCAGATCGGGCGCCTGTAATAAAAAAGATGTTCGAAAAAGTGGCTTATGAAAAATGGTCCGGTAGAAAAATATATAATTGGCTCAAATTTGATCTCAATTTCAAGACAGTAACCGGGAACAAAAATCTTACTTTGGGAAATATTTATCTTATTCTCCAAAATCACTTTTATTATGGGATATTTGAATATCCAAAAAATAGCGGTAATTGGTATACCGGGAAACAGGAACCAATCATTACAAAAGAACTGTTTGATCAAGTTCAATTACAACTGAAAGGAAACACACTAAAAACAAGGCAAGAAAAAGAGTTTGCATTTACTAAGCTTATGGTATGTGGTTTATGCGGCTCAGGGATTACAGCAGATGAGAAATATAAGAAACTAAAAAATGGCAAAGTTAATACCCATATTTATTATGGTTGTACCAAAGTTAGAGATAGAAATTGCCAGTGTGGTTATATAAATGAAACAGATTTAATACTTCAATTTGAGCGGCTAATTGAAGAAATTAATATTGACGAGATTGGCATTAAACAAAAAATAAAATCAGAAGTTGAGAGATTTAAAAAATTTCAAAGAGCGTTATTAGGCAAAAATGAAGAGATAAAGGTAGACCAAATAGATATACGAAACTTTGCTAAGTTTATTCTTCATGAAGGTGAAAATTTTGAGAAACGAGAATTACTTGGATGTCTTAAAAGCAAAATAAAGTTGAGTAACAAAAAAATTTATTTTTATTAGCTTTATAAAATCATTGATTCTGGTTTACAACTGCAATAATATCGTCAATAATTTTCTCTCTATGAGTGATCCAATGCTGAGACCAAATGCGATAAATATCCCATCCAAGTCTCCTAAGAATATCTTCTCTCAAGCGATCATTTACACGTGCAGAATATGAAGAGTGATATGACGCACCATCACATTCAATCCCAAGAATATAGTCGGTTTTCGTTTTAGGATTAATTATTGCCAGGTCTATTTTAAAACCAGATACACCAACCTGCTTTTCAACTTCGTACCCGCGTTCTTCAAGAGCACGTTTTACTTCAAGTTCAAAAGGACTATCAGCCTCAACATCTTCACTTGTAACGACAATTCTACTTCCATGCAAAGTTTTGACACCATGCTCAGCGTAATCCAAGTATTTCTGTAACATTTTTGCGCCCCGTGAAGTTTCTCCCGGTTTCATTTCTGTAGATTTAAAAGAAGAAACACAAATTAGTTTTTCTTTTGCGCGAGTGACTGCCACATTCAATCGCCTGTAGCCATTTACCCCATTTATAGGACCGAAACGGTTAAAAAAGTTACCATTTTTATCCTTCCCATAACCAACAGAAAGAATTATGATATCCCTTTCATCCCCCTGTACTGATTCAAGATTTTTTATAAAGAAAGCATCGCTACCTTCCTGATCCTCATTTAACTTTTCTTGAAGTTCAGAGTGAGATTTAAGAAACTCAATCATCGCATCTCTAATAGCAACCTCTTGCGATTTACTAAACGCAATAACACCAATCGACTTATCTGGATGATTAATAGCAGATTCAGCACACACCTTAACGACACGTCTTGCTTCGATGTCATTGCGTCGTGTTCCTGCATGATCTTCCTTCTTAATCCCTCCATCAAACAGCCCATCTTCAACAAATTCAAAATGTACTCCTCGACTGGTATGTTCAGGGTTCGGAAAAGTAATAAGTTGATCTTTATATACTTCGGAGTTTGAGAATGCAATAAGATCTTCATATTTACTACGGTAATGATACAGGAGAGAATCACTTGATTCAGGAAGAATAGTCCTTGCAGCATGCAGAATACTTTCATAGTCCTGTTCCTCGGATTCTTCAGAATCATCATCTGAAACTACATCAAAGAAAGATGTTGGCGGAAGCTGATGTTCATCACCAAAAATAATAATTTGTTTTCCTCGAGCAATTGCCCCAAGAGCATGTTCAACTCGCATTTGTGAAGCCTCATCAAAAATAACCGTATCAAAATTAAGTGAGCCATAGGGAATATAAGAGCTAAGTGTTAACGGACTCATCATCCAACACGGCTTATAGTTTTGGATATGAGAAGTACATTTCATAACCACCTGTCGAACAGGCTTCTGCCTCATTTGAAGCTGACTTTGATGAAGAAGAAATCGTTCAGATTCACCTCTACGCGCTTTTGCTCTTTTTATTTCAGGAGCAATTCTTTGCAATATTCGCTTCGCATTAATATCAAGAACCCGCTTTTCGAGCCTACGAAACTCTTCGATAGTTTTCTTATGTTCACTCACATTAAAATCTCGCAACTCAGAATCCGTTCGATAATAGTTTTCAAGCCAGGCATTCCAAAGGGATTCAGCAAACAAAGCCGCAGGATTTTTTATGTCACTACCCTTAAGTGATTCTAGGAACCAGGAATAACCCAAGTCTTTCATCTGATGCGAATAACGACGATATTCCATCCACGCATGAAGACCTTCTTGATCCTGAATCATTTCAGATAGTTTTTTTTGAAATAGCGCGATATGTAATGGTTCAAGCGTTGCTAGGCTATGTTCATTTTCAAAAAGTTTATCTAAAGCTAATGTGTTTTTTTCGTAAGTCATAAGCACAGATTTCCATTTATCGAACTTTATTCTGGATTCTGTCGTTACACGTATTGATTCATAGAGAGAAATATTTTCTTTAAAGTCAGGTAACTTTGAAATATAGTCGAATAAACTTTTGAGTTCAGTTACTGTCTTTTCCAAACTCTCACGTTTGACAATTAGAGAAGCTAAATTTTCCTCTGAGGTAAAGATGGTAAAAATATCTGGACTAATCTGATCAAGACATGCCTTAAGCTGATTAATATTCTGGATATCTTGCTTAAGAGATCCAAATGTTCGAGAGGCATCCTTCTTTACCAAGAAATTACCCACCATTTCTTCTGTAGAAATTATAATTTGAGCCTTTTCTCTAAAAATTTCAAACTTCGAAGTTACGTTGTCGATTGAAACACGATCAACATCAGAAAAATCATTGAATATACTCCATGGAGCAGTAAGCGATGATTTCAAATCTTTCAATGAGTCAATAAAGGCTTTCATGGCACGAGGATTACCATTTTTTTCGATAACCTGTTTTAAATGATCATCAAGTTCACTCTTGCTTTCCTGGCGCATCCATTCACTAAGATTTTTAACGCTACCAAAAAGAATTGGTACTTCATGAAATGTTATAGTTTTATCTGAAATAAGATATTTCTCATTAAATTGAATCAGAAGAATATTCAACTTTTCTTCAAGATTTTGACTATCTCGTACAGCGGAAACTACTTGACTAATATCTAAATATCGATTTGGGGTATTAAAATTACACCATCCAGACACGATTTTCTTAATTGCACTGTAATCACGCGAGAAAAAATGTAAATATTTGTGATATTTTTTATCAAATTCCGTAAAAACTTTTTTTATATCCTCGTTATTTAAATTTTCACGTACAATCGCCCATTTCTCAAAAACTACGTTTATTTCTTCAAGTTTATGATAAATAGCTTGCAGTGTTGCAAGTGAACCTAAAGAAGCCTGAAGCGATGAAGCTTCACTCCAACCATTGATCCTAATAACAAGCGGATCGAGAACCAAAATATCCCGGTGATGGATAAGTTCGACTATCGGTAAATCCAGGAGAACGTTACTACCGCATGCTTCTGCATTCAAGTGCAATGAAGACAAGATCTTTTGCATTTTTGATGCGTGATCAATTGCCACACTAATATCCTTAATTTTGCAATTATCACTAACCAATTGATCATCTAGCTTAGTTAAACTCCAGGAAGTAGGTATTTTATAACAATCATCAAAATTTTTAGCGAGTTTTTGATAAATAGAGATAACTTCAATTATTTGATTTAAGGACTGGATTATCGCACCAAGACCTATTTCTTCATGCAGCGCCGCCAATGGTAGTGCTCCTGCGTCAAATTGTGCCAATTTTTCAATTGTTTCTATATTATTTTGAAAATCAAGAACAGTATTTAGTCCTATTGATTTGGATTGTAGCGAAATAAGTTCATTCACTACTGAATAAGTATCCTCAAGAACAACCCTGACCCTACTGGCAAAATCTGGAGAGAAATTTTCTTTTTCTATTTGACCCCAAGCTGAAAAAGCAGGATCAGAAATTTTATGAAGGACTGAGGAAACAGATTCTAATATAGTAAGAATCCGTCGGTAGGTACCTTCAGTTATAACTAATGGATCGCCTTCACCCCAAGGCATTGCTCTATCAGAGTTGAGTGCTTGTGCTTTAGCAAGTTCTCCATGAACCCACTGAACAGAACGATTGAGTGGCTCAACAACATTAGCCAACGAGCAAGCATAATTCCATAGTTTAGTATGCGCACCTTCGCGTAACTCTAAAGCAGCATCATCACTTGAATTACTATGCCCATAGGATTCAATCAAAAAGTCTCGATCATTTATCACAGATTTTGCGAACGTCTTTTTATCAGTATTCTGATAAAAAAGTGGCAAGCAAAGCCTATCAAGTCCCTTATCCTTAAGGCGCTTGAAAACAACCTCAAGCGCAACCTGCTTTTCACAAACAACAAGTACCTTTTTACCACGAGCAAGCAAATTAGAAATAAGGTTAACAATGGTTTGACTTTTTCCTGTACCAGGAGGTCCTTGAACAACCAGACTATTACCTTGAACTGCCTTTTGAATGACTCGCATTTGACTTACATCTGCATCCAAAACAGTGAAGTCTTCATCAACGGCCAAAAGATCATCTGGTTGTGAATCGGAAGGTAATCCTTCCTGAAGGATAGACCCCCTTCCAATGAGAGCATCAACAAATTCATGATCGCAGATAGCAGCTTCATTATTTCTCAAATCCTCATAGATTTGTTGTCCATAAAAGGAGTACTGTCCAATACGAATATCGTCATTTATATCATTTTTGATTTTAGATTCAGCAAAAGCTTTCTTTAAAATTTTTACTAAAGAATCAAATAAATCTGGCAAATTTGTGATTTGTTCGAGTCTTGGTATATCTGTAATTCGAACACCGTACTCTAATTCGGATAGCAAAAGTAGTACAGGGTTAACAACAATATCATTTGCCTCCAGATATGTTCTAATTATAGTTTTTTTGGGAGTCGACTTTGTTTCTTCAATAGAAATAGGAATCAAAAGCAAAGGTGCATTATAATCGTATTCTTTTCCATCTAATACTCCCTCTGAACCTCGACCATTCCCGGGTTCCTTCCAACGCACTTGGCCAACAGTAAGATATAAGGTATGTAATCCGTGTTCTTCAAACTTCTTCTTACTATCAAGCCTTAATGATTGAAGTGTTGATATGAGTTTCTTGCCACGAATATCAGTAGTAGGGATAGATTCATTTTTTTCAATCTCACTATCATCCGATTCTTCCTCACGAAGAATTGCCTTATGCGAAAACTCAATTTCTATTTCTTCAATAGAACCAAAACTATGCTCAAACTCAGAAATACTCATTTGAAAAGAAATTGTTCGGGCTTTTTCTGGATATTTTAGAAGGCGGTTCCTTCTAGTCAGATCTACAATTTTTTTCTCGTACTCTCTAAGACCGCCAATATTAGTGGTCAGAACTTCTTTTGAATCAGTTTGATTTGTGTCTTTTATCATAGCGTATTTGGTACACGTTTCAAACATTAAAACGTTGAATTCTATTGCTATTTTTGACAATTACTTATATAGGTGGATCCATTATATCACATAAATTCGATTATAGAACAACACACAAAAACCACCTCCTCAGAGATGGTTTTTATGTGTCACCAGACGATCCCAGGCGCCCGAAAGGGGCTACGAAATCGTGCTGGCTGTTATTGGCTCGGGGACCTGGATTCGAACCAAGATAGGCAGCTCCAGAAACTGCCGTCCTACCATTAGACGATCCCCGAATATTCAAAATTCGAAAATAGTGTACCAAATCAAAAGACAAAAGTCAATTGCCAAAAAACAAAAAAACACTGAAACTTACTTTCTCATCAGCTCAAAAAAATTGCTAAAATATAACAAATCTTTACATAAAACACTTTATCAAAATTTTATCTCTCATTTGCTATACTGATTCTGAAAGGTCGAAAAGAACGAAAAACTTATTTATCTAAACATAAATTTATGAGGAAAAAACAACTCTTTTTAAGTATGGGTGCACTTGCCCTCCTATTTGGACTTGGCATTGGTGTTGTTACAGGATTTTTTGCCAGCAAAGGTGAACCGACATTGGCCAGCAGTTTACATGGAATTTCAAATTTTGTACCAGGTACACATACAAATGAAACGATTGAATCGCTCAAATCAGAACTTGAACGTATTGTAGAATATGAAATGGCATATGGTTGTGTAGAACTCACTGAAAATAAAGAGCCAAAGTTTTGTGGTGATTCAAAAAAAAGAATTGATGATCTGGAATCACAATTGACTGATGAAGTACATAAACTTGAATTAGCCCAAAAAAGCTCTGAACAAATCACTCTCCTTGAAAATACTATTCGTACCCTCTCTGGTCAGAGTAGCAGCGTGATCACGTTTCAAGGAACCTCAAATAATCCATATACCAAGACTCAAAAACGTATTGAACACTGGAAGGACCAAAAAGGATTTGACTATTGGGTAGATTCAAACACGAACCAAGTCGTACAATTTGGTCCAGGCCCAGATAGTACATTCACTTTTGAAAGAGATGATAAAAAAAGTCTCTCCCAAACCGAACTCAAATCCATTGCAGAAAACTATCTTTCAAAAAATATAAAAAACTTTGACGAGCTAAAAAAGCAACTCAATTTTCGTCAAATGTCAAAACCTGGAAATGCTACTCATGCCTTTCGCTGGGAAGCAAAAACCATGCCAACAGGAGAAGAGATACTTCCCTTTATCCAAATCGTTCTCTCCCCTACTGGAGAAGTTATAAGTTTTGCTGATATACGAAGTCTTTATTCACAAAACTAAATTTTATGAAAAAACATTCCCTTCGAGCGATAATTTTTCTTTTCGCATTTTTAACTATTGGATCTGTTGCACCACAGGCAAAAGCACAAATTTTGTATCATGCAAATGGTGGAGCTTATTGGTCTCAAAACGGTGGAGGATGGAATACAATTAACAATGATGGTTATTGTGTAAATGGAAGAGGGCCTTGCGGAGCAAATCTTCGCTATATGCAATGGAATGGGAGTAAAAGTGGCTGTGGAAGCGATGCTCTCGGACGGTGGAATATGTCTTCGGTCGTAGGATACCTCGGGGATGTCTATGCCTGGATTGATTCAACTGCTGGAAATATGTATGGAGCAGATTATACCGTGAGTTATAACTATGGAAGTAGTTACAATCCGACCGTAGATCAAAGCCCATATTATGAACAATGGGCCACAGTCGCTTTGGACAAATTTCGTGTTTCAAATGTTCAACTCAGTGATGGTTGGGGAAATCCCTATATTTGTAATGCCGTAAGTGGACTCCGTGTTGAATTTGATGAAATCAAACTTCAAATTTAAATGTTCGTTATTATAAAATCAATTTGGTATAAATAAAAACCTTTGCAAAATAAGCTAAGGTTTTTATTTTTATACTTGCTTTTTTTCAAAATTTCGCTATACTAGAGACAATATTACCCTTTTTATACCTCCCTATGGTGATTGATGGCAAGGCAATAGCAGCCAAAATTAATGCTGAGACCAAGAACCGAGTAGCAAAACTCCTCTCTTTTGGTATTGTCCCAAAGCTCGCGGTGGTGCTCGTCGGGGACAATCAAGCCTCGCTCACCTATGTAAACAAAAAACAATCTGCCGCGCAGTCAGTTGGCATTGAATTTGAGCTCTTTCCTTTTCCTTCTTCTATCACCGAATCTGATCTCATTGCCAAAATCCAAAATATTCAAAACGATCCTGCTCTTTCTGGTCTCATCATCCAGCTTCCATTACCAGAGCAGCTCTATACACCACATGTTTTGAACTGCATTGATTCTTCTCTTGATGTGGATTGTCTCACTTCAGAGAATCTTGGCAAGCTCTTTATCAAAGCAGAATATGTTGTACCACCAACTCCAGCAGCAGTGATGACCGTGATACACGAGCTCGGTATTGATCTCATTGGCAAAAATGTAACCGTGGTGGGAGTCGGATCACTGGTTGGCAAACCTCTCACCGTGATGCTCATGAATGAACGCGCCAGTGTGAGTACGGTCAATAGTAGTACAAAAGATAGTGCAGCAAAATGTTTGCAAGCAGATATTATTGTCACCGGTGTTGGACAAAAAAATCTCATTACCGCCGAGATGGTCCACCCTCAGTCTATCGTCATTGATACGGGATTTGTTTTTGAAAATGGCAAAAGCTCTGGCGATGTGGACTATGACGCAGTCGCTCCTCTGGTACAGGCCATTACTCCGACCCCTGGTGGGATTGGGCCGATCACCGTCGCCCAGCTGCTGCGCAACACCGTCATCTGTGCCGAAAACAAAAACCCCGCTCACTAAGGAACAGGGTTTTCTTTTTTATACACTAACTTTTTCGTTTTTTTGGAGTTGCTTTTCGCAAAGCAGATTTGGCAACACGCTTGGTCTCAGTTGCTCGTTCACCAGCTTCTTGTTTGAGAGTTTCCCACTGTGAGACCACGACTTTTTGTACAATACTTTTGAGAGTCGCAGGAACAGGATATTTTTCAAAGTATTCACTCATCGCTTCTTTGGCCAATTTGAGATACTGAGATTTGGTCACATTATACTGCTTGTCAATTTTTTGAATTTTCTTTTTTACACTGACATAGATCGCAGCAGAGTGATCGAGGAGTTCACCACGTACTTCTTTTCCTTTTTTGGTACCAGTCAGCCACACGAGCCCAGCGCTCAAGAGGCCTCCCAAAAAAAGAGTTTTTTTGATAGCACCCATAAAAAAATTTTAGG
>JACCDN010007602.1_pt1 | contig 24825 bp, 24 predicted proteins | sample 7441691 | NCBI WGS metagenome assembly JACCDN01 (sample SAMN15323439, study PRJNA562643) | freshwater metagenome | isolation source: river surface water | place: USA:Blue River Watershed | collected 2017-08-16 | reverse complement strand
TTTCAATTGGATAATCGATAATGAAGGTTGGTTGTATATAAGTATGCTCGCTGGTTGCACCGAAGATCTCATCAATCAATTTACCTTTTCCAATAGTAGGTGGTACATCAATTTTTAAAGTCTTACAAACTTCTCTTAATCCTGCCTCATCCATTCCATTGATATCAATTCCAGTATTTTCTTGAATAGCTTCAATGATACTGATTCTTCTATAAGGTGCTTTAAAGTTGATCGTCTTGTCTCCTACTTTTAATTCTGTAGTGCCGTGTAAGGTTAAAGCGATCTTTTCAAACAATTGCTCTGTAATTTCCATCATCCAGAAATAATCCTTGTAAGCGGTATACCACTCTAGTACGGTAAATTCTGGATTATGAGTACGGTCCATTCCTTCGTTTCTGAAGTTTCTACTAAACTCATATACCCAATCAAATCCACCCACAATCAATCTCTTTAAATACAATTCATTCGCAATACGCAAATAGAAAGGTACATCTAAGGCATTATGATGCGTAATAAATGGTCTTGCTGCCGCTCCACCTGGAATAGCTTGTAAAACAGGCGTATCCACTTCTAATGCACCACGCTCGTTCAAGAATTGACGAATGGTGTTCATCAATACCGTACGCTTGGTAAATGTGTCTTTTACTTCTGGATTAATAATTAAATCTGCATAGCGTTGACGATATCTAAATTCAGGATCAGTAACCGCATCAAATACTTGACCAGATTCATCACGCTTCACCACCGGTAGTGGCTTTAATGACTTAGCTAATAAAGTAATAGTATTTGAGTGAATAGAGGTCTCTCCGGTTTTTGTAGTGAATACATAACCAGTTGAACCAATGATATCTCCTAGGTCCATACCATTCTTGGTAATCACATCCCAATAAGTTTTGTCCTCGTCTGGGCAAATCTCATCACGCTTCACATATAATTGAATAATGCCTTGATCGTCTTGAATTTTGATAAATAATACCTTACCCTTATCATTCACGCTCATGATTCTACCAGCTACACAAACAGACGCAAATTGCTCTTTAGTCTCTTCTGTATAGTTGTCTTTAATATTTTTTGAATAATGCGTAATGGGATACAGGGGGGCAGGATAGGGGTTAATGCCAGCTGCCTCCAAAGCTTGTAGCTTTTCTCTTCTAATAATCTCTTGTTCTGATAAAGAATGGCTCATTAATATATAATTATGAGTGCAAAAGTAAAACTTCCGCTTCATTTAAATGTATCAAATCTCCAGGTTGCATCTTTTCAATGCTATAATTTCCTATTTGAGCTCTTATTAATCTAAGTACCGGGAATCCCACTTTTGCAAACATCTTGCGGACCTGTCTATTTTTACCCTCTATTAATTGGATGGAGGCCCAGCTAGTGGGGATGCTTTTTCTAAAACGAATAGGTGGATTTCGGTCTGGAACTTCAATCGTATCTGGTAATATACTTAAGCTAGCTGGTTTGGTTTGATATGTTTTACCATCCACACTAATACTAACCCCTTTTGATAATTGTTGAATGGCATCTTGGGTAATTGCACCCTCTACTTGTACCCAATATGTTCTTTTATGCTCGAAACTTGGATGTAATAACTGATGATTGATCTTTTTATCATTCGTCAGTAATAATAATCCTTCACTATCATAATCCAATCTTCCAACTGGATAGACATCTTTTTCTACATCAATAATATCTTTCAAACATAATTTACCATCAGTGGATGTGAACTGAGATAATACTTGAAAGGGTTTGTATAGAAGATAATATTGCATGAAAAAGTCTTACAAAAAACAAAGTCCCACTGTTGGTGGGACCTCGTATATGGATGGGTTAGTAAGTACGGGAATTGAATTCCCATCACAATATTAAATATACTTTATCCTAATTCAAAAAATTTTTTTAACAAATTTTTTACGGTTATCCACAAATGGCCTATTTCATAGCATATGAAAATTTATTTTTCTCTGCTTAATCAATGATGTTTTCAATTTTATTTTTTTTGATTTCATTTTTTTGAATACTCTGTAATCCTTTATTCACAATAGTTTCAGAAGAATGCATTTTTTGTATTTTGTTTGATCAACAATAAATGAATAGAGCAAGAATGTATGATTCAGCACAAAAAATTATAGAGAAAAACCCGAAAAAAAATTTTTTACAAAAAAGGCTCGTTACCTTTGATTTAGGCCAAAAAACACGATTATGAAGCTTTCTGCACCCGTTTCAGTAAAATGGTTATCTGAATTAATCAACTCCGAAATCATAGGTAATCAAGAATTATTTATCACTGGAGTAAATGAAATTCATCAAGTAGAAAAGGGTGATGTAGTGTTTGTAGATCATCCGAAATATTATGATAAGTGCTTGAACAGCGATGCAAGTTGTATCATTATCAATAATAAAGAGGTAACTATACCTGAAGGAAAAGCAATATTATTTTGTGCTGATCCTTTTGATGCTTATGTAAAAATCATAGCGCATTTCAAACCATTTGAATTAACCAATACGGCTATTAGTGCAGATCTAAAAATGGGTAAAAACACGATTATTATGCCTAATGTTTTTATTGGTAAGAATGTAACCATTGGAGACAATTGTATTATTTATCCGGGTGTTTCTATTATGTCAGACACCATTATTGGTAACAATGTGATCATTCAATCCAATACAGTCATTGGAAGTGATGCTTTCTATTATAATACCAAGAAAAATCGTCAAGACTGGTATACCAAAATGCCTAGTTGCGGCCATGTGGTATTAGAAGATAAAGTAGAAATTGGGGCTGGATGTACCATTGATAGAGGCGTAAGTGGTGAAACGATTATTGGCAGGGGCACCAAGATTGATAATATGGTGCATATTGGTCACGATACGCAAACTGGTGCTAATTGTTTATTTGCTGCAGGGGTGGCCATTGCTGGTGGAGTGAAGATCAAGTCTGGTGTTACCCTTTGGGGACAAGTGGGCGTAAATAAAACCATTACTATCGAAGATAATGTAACTGTGATGGGTCATTCTGGTGTAGTAGGCTCTTTAGAAGCTGGCAAAACTTATTTAGGATTCCCAGCAGAAGATGCTAGCACTAAGAGAAGAGAATTTGTTTGGATTAGACGCATCCCTGAGTTATGGAAAAAAGTAATGGAGGATAAATAACTTACTATAATTGATGTAGGTCTTTTAATTCATTACAGGTACGCTCTATAGTTTCTTCTATTGTACGATACTTAAATGAAGGGAAGGCTTCTAAGAATTTCTGATTATTAAAATGTACAACGGCTTGTGCAGTGGCCGCTGTCTCTTTGGTCAAAAGAGGTGCTTTTCCTGTAAACAATGCTTTGATTGCTTCTAGTCTCCATACAATCGCAGCTAAAGTAGTGGTTACTTTTCTAAATGGAGGTCGCTTATTAAATCCTTTTGCAATCAGCGTAAAAATATCTCTATACCTTCTGTTATCACCGCTAATGATATATCGTTGTCCACTGATATCAGAGTCCATTAATAATTGCATCGCGTCTATCACATCTAATACATCTACAAATCCACTCACTCCTTCGGTATACCATGGGAATTCATTGTAAGCAGATTTAAATATTTCTGATGAACCCTTATTCCAATCTCCGGCACCTAAAATAATCACGGGATTCACAATGGCCATATTCAATCCCTCTGCCATACCTCTCCACACTTCCATTTCTGCCAAATATTTGGATTTGCCATAAACACTATTACTTGTTTCTGGTGTCCAATACATGGACTCATCCACTGGTTTATCTTTTCTAATTCTACCCAATGCTGCTACAGAACTTACAAATACCAATTTCTGTATACCCTGTTCCAAACATTGATTCACCACATTCGCAGTACCCTCTACATTAGCGTGTAACATAGTGTTTGCTTGGCCTGGAGCAAATGATACAATGGCTGCACAATGATATACCTGTGTGGCGCCTTGCATGGCTTCTTGCAAACTAATGATATCTAAAATATCTCCCTGTCTCCAAATAACTTTATCAGCACCCTTAAATGATGGGATCTCTTTTCTATATAATGCAATAACAGACTTGCCCTTTTCTAATAAGGATTGAATTAAATGTGCTCCCACTAAACCACTTGCGCCTGTTACAAAAATCATGTTACTTATTCTTTGATTAATCTTCCGATATCTACTTTTAATTGCTCTACTTCAATAGATTTTAAACCATCATAAATCTTTCCTCTAATTTTTCCATTTCTATCCACTAAAGCAAAAAACTGTGTATGTATAAATTGATCTTCGATTTTTTCTACATTGTTTTTTGGATCGTCTAATAAATAAGATCCTCTTGCCATTTGATATAAACTATCTTTTCTACCTGTTAAGAAAATCCACTTAGCAGTATTCACTTGTAAAGAGTCGGCATAATGTTTTAATACGGAAACCGAGTCTGTGTCTGGGTTGCAAGTGTGTGAAACAATCTGAAAAGATGGCTCATTTTTATACAACTCATAAATGGCTTTCATATTGGTATTTAGTTTTGGACAAATACCCTTACAAGTAGTGAAGAAATATTCTACCACAGTAACCTTATTTTGATAGACTGCTTCTGTTACTTTTTGGCCATCCTGATTGGTGAAGCTAAATGGTTGTACATAACTTAATACTGGCATTTTAACCTTCCAGTTATCTGTTCCTCTAAATAAAAAATAGTAAAACCCTAGTACAAGCACTGTAAAAAATACAATATAGATAACTGCTTTCTGATTCAATTTAGGAGTCGCCATTTTACCTGTTTTTAGTACCTCAAAGGTAGTATTTAATTAGTCCTTTTATTGGTTTATCTTTGTGCTATGTTTAAAAATTGGAATTGGGACGCGGTAGGTATTGGTGCATCTTTAGCATGTGCTATTCATTGTGCTTTATTGCCTTTGTTTTTTAGCAGCTTGCCTTTATTGGGTATTAATATTCTGCACAATCTTCAATTCGAATTGGGGATGATTTTATTATCCTTTGCTATTGGTGCTTACTCTTTATATCATGGTTATAAAAAGCATCATCATTCTTTTAAACCCATTATTTTATTCAGTATTGGGATTGGATTAATGTTAAGCAGAATGCTTTTTAGAGAATGGGACCTTGTGTTATTATTTCCAGCTGCGTTTTTTATTATTATAGCACATATCAACAACCACAACAGTTGTAGAATGCATAATCACGCGCATGCGGATGATTGCGATCACTAAATAGAATAGCTAATACTGCCGTCTTTCTCATCCTTTAACTGGATGCCCATATCAGCTAATTGATTTCTGATTTTATCACTGGTAGCAAAATCTTTTCTTGCTTTAGCGTCTTTTCTGATTTCTATCAATAATTCCACCACGCCTTTTAATTGCTCTCGATTAGCACCGGCCTCTATTTTAATACCCAAGATATCTTCAATAAATACCTTCAATTGTTGTTGAGTATATATCCATGTATCTCCACTTACAGCGTCCGCTGCAATATGCTTGTCTTTCAATGAATTAATACTAGGAGCAATCTCAAATAAATTAGCGACCACTTTTGCTGTATTAAAATCATCATCCATGAACTCTTCTAGTTCATTTACCCAGGTTTTTAATTGTGCATCCAATGTTGCGTCTGAAGCTTGTGTTCCTGGAGTAAAGCTTTGTGACTTTAACCACTCATATGCTTCCATCAAACGCTTCAATGCTTTTTCAGAAGCTTGTAATGCTTCGTTACTAAAATCGAGCGTGCCTCTATATTGACTTTGTAAAATAAAGAATCGAACGGTCATGGGTGCATAAGCCTGCGTTAACTCGTGGTGTTGTCCTGAAAACAATTCACTTAACTTAATCACATTATTATAGCTCTTACCCATTTTACGACCATTGATCGTAATCATATTGTTATGCATCCAATAACGAGCAGGAATCTCGTGATTACATACATTACTTTGTGCAATTTCACATTCGTGGTGAGGGAATTGTAAATCCATTCCACCTCCATGTATATCAAATCGTTTGCCTAAATATTTAGTAGCCATCGCAGAACACTCAATATGCCAACCCGGGAAACCCTCTCCCCATGGACTTTGCCAGCGCATGATATGTTCAGCAGGTGCTTTTTTCCATAAAGCAAAATCTACTTTATTTTTTTTCTCGTCTTGATTTTCTAATTCGCGTGTAGTATCTAATTGCTCTTCTAAATTTCTTCCACTTAAAATTCCGTATGGTTGATTTTTCTTAGAATAATCTTCATTGTATTTTACCACATCAAAATATACTGAGCCATTTTTTTCATATGCATAACCATCTTTCATAATGGTTTTGATCATTTCAATTTGCTCTACAATATGTCCTGTAGCTGTTGGTTCAATGCTTGGAGGCATATTATTAAATTGCTCCATTGCCCAATGATATAAGTGCGTATACTTTTGCACTAGTTCCATGGGTTCTAATTTTTCCAAAATGGCTTTGGTAGCAATTTTATCTTCTGCTTGTTTTCCCTCTTCTTCAAAATGACCCGCGTCGGTAATATTTCTTACATATCGAACCTTGTAGCCCTTGTGTAATAAATAACGGTATACCACATCAAATGTGATAAAAGGTCTTGCATGCCCTAAATGACTCTCTCCGCTAACGGTTGGTCCACATACATACATGCCCACATAGGGCGCATTGATGGGCTCAAATACTTCTTTTTGTCTGCTGAGTGAATTGTATAACTTAAGTGGCATAATATGGCCTCAAAGATATTTGATTTTAGGGAATTGAAGGCCTAATTCTTCTTTAACAAAAGATCAGAAAACACCATATGATGATCGCTTAGGTTTTCATCCACCGATTCCCAGCCTTTTACCTCCCAACGATCATCTGCCAAAATATAGTCAATGCGTAAAGTGGGCGAAAGTCCCATAAAGGTTAATCCAATACCAAATCCTTTTTTCAAAAAGGCATCTTGTAAATTTCCCTTGATCGTTTTGTAGGTATAAGAACTTGGGACATCATTAAAATCTCCTGTTATGATCGTTGGATAAGGAGATTGGTCTAATGCGGCTCTTACAATATCTGCTTGTACTGCTCTTTCTACAAATGCCTGCTTCATTTTCCTAACAACACTTCTGTTAGCTTTTACCTCTAAATTATTGGTTGGTGTCTCATGAAACTCAAAATCGTTTTCTTTAAATCTATAAGATGCTAAATGGGTGGTATAGACTCTAATGGTATCGTCCCCTTTTAAAATGGTAGCATAAATTAGACTCTCCCCATTTAAAAACGCAATTCTCTTGGAATCAATAATGGGGTATTTTGAATAGATAATACAACCAGCAAAATAATTAGGATCAGATGTTTGATAATCTTTAGAAAAGAAAGCGTGAGGATATTTTTTCTCAAAATACAATGCATGGTTGGCTGCATCGTTAGGTTTCTCCTTTGTGTTATACTCTTGTAATGCAATAATATCTGGATCCCATTTTTGAATAGAGTAAGCTATTTCTTCTGCTCTAAATTTATGTCCAGCGGCCATTTCCTCACTTCCATTAAACTCTTTGATATTCCAACTAGCTACTCTTAATTGATTATTTTTTCTCTTAGCAGGAAAAGGCGTTCCTGGATGCCATGCAAATAAAACACTGATCACTTTCCAGCCAAGTGCTAAACTAATGAGTGGCAACAACGCAAGAATAGGTTTGGCCAATAACCATAAGATGATCAATAATAGTTCTAGTACAATTAAATAAGGTGCAGCGATTCCTAAAAATCCATTGATCCAAATAAGCGGTAGCGGGTTAAAAAAAATCGGATATAAAAACAATACAGTTACTAGTATATTCAATACCAATAAAAACTTCTTTATAAAAATCCTCAACCTTGACTTTTTTTTAGCCATTAACTTTTAGGTGTTAAACTATTATTGATGGAGCTTAATAAATGATGCATCCAAGCACCTAAATCTATTTCTTTTTTTAATAAAAATGCATAGAGTAATCCACTTAATCCCCCCAAGAAAATAGAGAAGCTAAGTTCAATAGGGTGACTAGCAAAAGAAAGTCCAGTGATGATTAAATAAATAATAAGTATTAACCAGGTGGGTATTCCCTTGCCAATATTGGGTAATATTTTATAGTTAGGCGCTATTATGGCTGTTGCTAATGCAATGGCTAATACACTGGTTTGTGCACCCACTAAAGGCTCTTGTCCATTATGTAATACATAACTGGTTGCTGCAATAATTCCACTGTAAAAATAGATTGGAAACAGATGTCTATTAGCGCTCACATTTTGTAAAATGTTGCCAAACATAAATAGCCAAAACATATTGGTAAACAAGGCCCAAAAATTATCGTGGGTCCAATTGAAACTTATAAAGGTCCAAGGTGACTGTTGAATATTTTCAGGTAATAAAATCACATATTGATAAATCTCATTTTGAAAGTCCATGGCTGGAAATCCTTCTAAGTAATAAGTAACTTTCATAAAAACAAATGCCACAGCCACTACCAGGTTTACAGCCAATAAAGCTACTAAAGCATTGTTATCAGCACCCCATAGAGGCTTTTTGGAAGAATCATTCATTGATGATGAATTGAGATTAATAAAATGTTTTGCGATTTTTTCTATTCCAGATATACACTAAAATAAATCCAACCACTGCTCCACCCACATGCGCCCATCTTGCTACATTATCGCCTGCAGAATTTCGAATAGCAAATATTAACTCATAAGAGAAATATAAGATACCCAACCATTTTGCTTTAATGGGGAATAAGAAATAAATATAGATATAGGTGTTAGGAAACAAATACACAAAGGCAATCAAGATGCCAAAAACCGCACCACTAGCACCCAGCGTAGCCACATTCACTTTCTTATTGTAGTAATTCATGAATTGGTCATAAGTGGCATCATGTACATAATTAGAAGTTACTATCTCTTTGTACTGATGAATTAAAGGCATTAATTCAAATGATAAAATTGCCAGATGAATCACCGCTGCACCCATTCCACACAATACATAAAACAATAAAAATCTTTTTGGACCCCATAGGTTTTCTAGAATAGAACCAAACATCCAAAGCGCCAACATGTTTCCAAAAATATGTCCAAAGTCTCCATGCAAAAACATATGGGTAATTAATTGCCAAGGCTTAAACAATTCACTTTGCCATGCATGTAAAGCCAAATAATCTTCAAAAGAAAAATTACTAGTGGGTCCTGCAAAAGTGTTTTGTGCTAAAAACAATAAACCATTAATGATTAAAAGGTTTTTTACAATCGTAGGCAACACTTCAAAGCGCGTAGGTCTAAATTGATTCATTGTTTATTTTCTTTTAAGTTGAACTACATTTTCGATATGTAAGGTATGAGGAAACATATCTACTGGTTGTATTTTAGTCACTTTGTATTTTTCATCTAATAATGCAAGGTCTCTTGCTTGTGTTGCCGGATTACAGCTTACATACACAATTGTAGGCGCTTCCATTTCTAATAATTTTCGCACTAGCTTTTCATGCATACCCGCTCTTGGAGGATCGGTAATTATCACATCTGGTTTTCCATGGGCTGCAAAAAATGCATCGTCACATATATCAATTACATCTCCAGCAAAAAACGCAGTGTCTTCCAAACCATTGATAGAGGCATTTATTTTTGCATCTTCTATGGCATCTGCCACCACTTCTACTCCCACAATTTTCTTTGCGTTTTTACTACAGAATATACCAATACTTCCTGTACCACAATACAAATCGTACACTACTTCCTTGCCAGTGAGTTCCGCAAAGTCTCTAGTTACCTGATATAATTTAGTAGCTTGATAAGAATTGGTTTGGAAAAAAGATTTAGGACTTATTTTAAATTGAAAGTCTTCTAGTTTTTCTGTGATATAACCATTTCCAAAATAAACCTGTGGCACTAAATCTTGCATACTATCATTTCGCTTGGTATTAATGGTATACAATAAAGTAGTAATCTGCGGAAATTGCTTTAATAATAAATCTAATAAAGCTTCTCTTTTTTCTTTGTCTTCATATCCCAATATCAAATTCACCATCCATTCTCCTTGGGTTGTATTTCTTACAAACATATTTCTTAGCCAACCAATATGTTGTTTGATATTATAAAATGGCATCTCATTGTCCACTGCAAATTGAGCCACAGCCTTTCTCATTAAATTAGTTGGCTCTTCTTGTAAATGGCAGGTATCAATCTCCACCACTTTTTCAAAAAATCCTCTTGCATGAAATCCGCCCGCGCCAACAGACTTTTCTGGCAAAGTACCAGCAGCTTTCATTTCTCTAAACGCTTCAAAAGGAATAAATTTCTCTGTAGCAAATGTATACTCCACTTTATTTCTATAACCTTCTGTTGGTGTTGCACCTAAAATGGGAGCAATCTCTGGTAAAGCCACTTTAGCAATTCGAGTAAGATTATCCACTACTTGCTTATGCTTGTATTGTAATTGTTGTGCATAAGGCAACATCTGCCATTGACAACCGCCACATACTCCAAAATGCTTACAAAATGGTTGTACTCTATTGGCCGAATAACTATGAAATGTTTTCGCAAAGCCCTCTGCCCAGTCGGCTTTATTTTTTTGTAATTGAATATCTACGATATCACCTGGCACGGCTCCTTCCACAAAAATTACTTTTCCATCTACGCGTGCCAAAGACTTGCCTTCTGCGGCATAATCCTCAATCAATACTTTTTCTAAAATAGGGGCTTGTTTATTTTTTCTCACTGGAACAAAGGTACTCAACCAACATTGATTTTTGAATAAAATGAGACTTATAAATTATATTTGAATCCAATTAAAATGGATCTATGAAAAACTGGATATGTTTAGTGTTATTATTAAGTGGTTTGGTTGAACAAAGTGTGGCTCAGGTAAAGAAACCAACAAGCTCTGTTGGCCATGCAATTCAGGTAAGCCTGAAACCTTATCAAAATACCAAAATTTATATTGGAACCAATTACGGTAATAATAAGGTTTTAGCAGATTCTTGTGTGTTAAATGAAAAAAGCGAGGGTGTTTTTAAAGGAGCACAAAAATTGACTCCTGGTATTTACTTTTTGGTCAACCCTAAATACAATATCCTTTTTGATTTTTTAGTAGATGAAGCCCAAAACTTTAAAATTGTTGCAGACACCAATAATTTGTCAAATTATAGTATTGTTGGTTCTTCCGAAAATGATTTGTTTAAAGAGTATTCTGTTGCAGTCAATAAAATTGGAAGCGAATTAGCTGCCATAGAAAATAAATTTAAAACTGCTACAACTTCAGCCGACTCTTCTTTATATAGAACTCAATATATCAGTAAAGACAAAGAGTTAAAAGATCAAAGAAGCTCGTTTATGAAAGCGCATCCAAAATCAATGATGAGCTATTTATTAAATGTTATGCAAAGACCTGAAGCCCCAGCAATCCCGGTGATTAATGGAAAGGCTGATAGTTTGTATCCTTTTTATTATGTAAAAAATCATTTTTGGGACGATGTGGTGTTTAATGATAATAGATTAATACGAACACCTTTTTTTGAAGCTAAATTGGATGAGTATTTTAAAAACTATGTAGCAAGAGATGCTGATTCTATTATTGAAGAAGTACAATACATGTTAACAGTGGCTAAAACCGGTAAAGAGATTTATCCTTTCTTATTGTTCAAGTTCACCAATAAATATATCAGTCCAGAATTTATGGGACAGGATAAAGTGTTCTTACACTTGTATCAAAACTTTTTTGCAAAAGGAGATACTGTTTTATTGAATGAAGCTTCTAAAAAATCTATCACAGAAAGAGCCTATAGTATGATGGCGAACCAATTAGGTCTTCCTGCTCCTGCACTAGATATCAATACCATTGATGATAAGCCATTCTCTTTATACAAAACCGCTGCACCCTACACCTTTATTGCATTCTGGGATCCCACTTGTAGCCATTGTAAAGTAGAAATTCCACAATTAGACTCTATGTATAAAGCAAGCTGGAAAGCATTGGGTGTGCAAATTGTTGGAGTAAATATTAATTACAAAGAACTACCTGCTTGGAAAAAATTTATTGCAGATAATCAAATCAATAACTGGTTCCATGTGTATCAAACAGAAGCTGCATTAAATAAAGAGATTACGAATCAAAAACCAACTACCATCAGACAATTGTATGATGTGTTTAAAACTCCAACTTTTTATTTATTAGATGCCAATAAAAGAATTATTGCGAAAAATCTAACTTTAAATCAGTTTGATGATTTCTTAAAAAGCAAGGCTAAAAAACCTTAGATACTACATCTCTAATCACTTTAGGCTTGCCTAATGTGTAATAGTGTAGAACAGGCACTCCTGCTGCTTTTAACTCCTTACTTTGTTGTACCAACCACTCTGCACCTACTTGCTCACAAGCTTCGTCGGTAGTAGCTGCGTTCATTGCTTTAGACAATGCTTCTGGTATATCAACAAAGAATATACTTGGTAAAACAGTTAATTGTTTTTTATTCGTAATGGGTTTTAATCCTGGAATAATCGGAACATTGATACCAATACTTCTACAAGCATCTACATATTCAAAATATTTTTTGTTGTCAAAAAACATTTGTGTCATAATGTATTGCGCACCTGCGTCTACTTTTTCTTTGGCTTTTTGTAAATCAAATTCCATACTAGGTGCTTCAAAATGTTTTTCTGGATAACCAGATACACCCATACAGAAATTGGTTTTACTTCCGTTTAAAATATCCTTGTCTAAATAAACTCCGTTATTTAAATCTACAATCTGCTTTAATAAATCAATGGCTTGTTTATTTCCGTTAGGTGTTGGTACAAATGTTTTTTGTCCCTTCTCTGCATCACCTCTTAACACTAGTACATTATCAATGCCTAAAAACTGTAAATCAATTAAAGCATCTTCCGTTTCTCTTTTAGAAAAACCACCACAGATTATATGCGGAATAGCATCCACATTGTAATGGTTCATAATGGCAGCGCAGATACCTACGGTACCAGGACGCTTACGCACATCCACCATCTCTGTGCTTCCATCTTCCTTGGTTCTTGAAATGGTCTCGCTTCTGTGATAAGTAACATTGATCCATGATGGCTTAAACTCCATCAAAGGATCTATATGATCAAACAATGACTTAATGGTCTTCCCTTTTAATGGCGGCAATACCTCGTATGATAATAATGTTCCCTTTGCCTTTGTTAAATGTTCTATTACATGCATAGAACACAAAAATAGTTAATATTTAGCCTTATTTTTGTACAAATTTTTAGAGTGAAGCTTACCATACATACCAACAATCTTGTAAAGCAATACAAAAGCAGAAAAGTAGTGAACGATGTGAGCATTTCTGTTCAACAAGGAGAGATTGTTGGCTTATTAGGACCCAATGGTGCTGGTAAGACCACTACATTCTATATGGTAGTGGGTTTGATTGCTCCTGATCAAGGAACTGTTTATTTAAACGAAGAAGATATTACCAAGCTTCCCATGTATAAAAGAGCACAGATGGGCTTGGGTTATTTGCCTCAAGAAGCAAGTGTGTTTAGAAAGTTATCTGTAGAAGACAATATCATGGCAGTATTAGAAATGACTGCTTTGAATAAAGAAGAAAGAGAAGCTAAATTAGAAAGTTTATTAGATGAATTTAATTTACACCATGTAAGAAAAAACAATGGTGATAGTTTGAGTGGTGGAGAGCGAAGAAGAACAGAGATTGCAAGAGCATTAGCCGTAGATCCTAAATTTATATTATTAGACGAGCCCTTTGCTGGCGTGGATCCTATCGCAGTAGAAGATATTCAATCGGTGGTAGCTAAATTAAAAACCAAGGACATTGGTATTTTAATTACCGACCACAATGTAAACGAAACCTTATCTATTTGTGATAGAGCTTACTTATTAATTGAGGGTAAAATTTTCAAACACGGCACTGCAGAAGAATTAGCTGCCGATGAACAAGTTCGTCGCCTATACCTAGGAACCAATTTTGAGTTGAAACGCAAGGATTGGATTATCGAGATGGGCCAAAAAGCCAAGTAATTTCTTATATTGTGGGGAGTAAATGAAAATTTTTAGTCCAGCACTTTCACGATTGGCTCGTTTTCGCTATTGGCGTATTGAGCATTGGGAAAATGACCCTATTGCTGCTCAGCGAGAAGTCTTACAAGACCTTATTACCCACGGGCAATACACTCAGTTTGGCAGAAAGTATGGCTACTCCGATATTTTCACTATCAGAAAGTTTAAAGAGACTGTTCCTATTCATGAATACCAAGATTTGAAGCCTTATATAGATCAGATCATGGACGGTGAAGAGTCCGTATTGTGGAATACACCAGTAGAATGGTTTGCGAAAAGCAGTGGTACCACCAGCGATAAAAGCAAGTTCATTCCTTTAACCAAAGAAAGTATTGAAGACAATCATTTTCAAGCGGCCAAGGATGTGTTGACTATTTATTATCACGCTAATCCAGATAGTGATTTATTAACAGGTAAAGGTTTAGTAATTGGTGGTAGTCATCAAGTACATCCTATCAAAGACAATATTCAGTATGGTGATTTAAGTGGAGTATTATTACAAAACTCTCCTTTCTGGTCTAATTTTATTAGAACTCCAGAATTAGCCATTGCACTAATGGATGAATGGGAAGGAAAGATTGAAGCACTAGCACAAAGTACCATCAACGAGCCAGTTACTTCTATTTCGGGTGTACCTACTTGGACCATGGTTTTATTGAAAAGAATTTTAGAACTCTCTGGAAAGAAAAATATCAAAGAAGTATGGCCTGATTTTGAATTATATATTCATGGAGGCGTTTCATTTACCCCTTATAAAGAACAGTTTGAAAAACTGATTGGACCAGGTTGTAAATACTTAGAAATTTATAATGCAAGTGAAGGTTTTTTTGCAGCGCAAGATAATATTGAGGAAGATGGGATGTTATTGTTTTTGAATCATGGCATCTTCTACGAGTTCATGCCCATTGAAGAATATGGAAAAGCTCAACCAAAAACAATTGGTTTAGATAAAGTTGAAATAGGAAAAAACTATGCGATTGTCATTAGCACCAATGGTGGACTTTGGAGATATTTAGTAGGAGACACTATTCAGTTTGTTCAACTGTACCCTTTTAAAATAAAAGTGAGTGGTAGATTAAAACAATATATCAACGCCTTTGGCGAAGAAGTGATTGCAGACAATACTGATAATGCGATTGCAAAAACCTGTGCAGCATTTAATGTAGTGATGAATGAATATACCGCTGCTCCAGTGTATATGTCTGATCACAATAGTGGTGCACATGAATGGTTAATTGAATTTGAAAAAGTACCATCAGATTTACTTGCATTCACTATTGCACTAGATAATAATTTAAAAGCTTTGAATAGTGATTACGAAGCTAAAAGACATAAGGATATTGCATTAGGACTTCCTCAAATTACTTCTGTAAAAAAAGGTTGTTTTCACGAATGGTTAAAAAGAAAAGGTAAACTAGGTGGACAGCATAAGGTTCCAAGATTATCGAATGATCGTACATTTGTAGAGGAGTTGAAATTGATTCATCTAGAAGAATAATAAAAAAATTAAAATGACTGATGCGTTAGGATGGGTAGCCACTGCTGTGGTAGTTGGTTCTTTTGGAGTTCAAGATGTAAAAAAATTAAGAATCGTTAACATGTCTGGAAGTCTTCTTTGGATTGTATACGGTTTTTTAAAACAGGATAATCCTGTTATATTTGTAAATATTAGTATCATATTAATGCATACTTATTGGTTCATTAAAAATAAAAAATAATGAAATTATTAGCAGGAAAAGTATCTATCGTAACTGGTGCAGCAAGAGGAATTGGTGCAGCAATTGCATTAAAATTAGCAGAACAAGGAAGTCATGTTGCATTTACTTATGTAAGTGATAGTAGTGCTGAAAAAGCGAATCAATTGGTTGCAGAAATAGAAAAGCATGGCGTAAAAGCAAAAGCATATAAAGCAAATGCTGGAGACTTTGCTGCTTGTGAAACATTTGTAAACGATGTGGTTGCTACATTTGGAACCGTAGATATTTGTGTAAACAATGCAGGTATCTCAAAAGATAATTTATTGTTGAGAATGACTCCTGAACAATGGGACGATGTGATGGAAACAAACTTGAAGAGTGTGTACAATATGACCAAGCAGGTGATTCGTCCAATGATGAAAGCTAGATCTGGTAGTATTATTAATATGAGTTCTATTATTGGTATCAGGGGTAATGCAGGTCAATCAAGTTATGCTGCAAGTAAAGCTGGTATCATTGGTTTTACTAAATCTATAGCTGCCGAAGTAGGTAGTAGAAATATTCGTTGCAATGCGATTGCACCAGGTTTTATTGAAACCGATATGACACATTATTTAAATGAAGGCGAAGCTGGAAAATCTTTCTTGGAAAAAATTCCTTTGGGAAGATTTGGGAAAGCAGAAGAAATTGCGAACACCACTTTATTCTTAGCGAGTGATATGAGTAGCTATGTGACTGGTCAGGTGATTAGCGCTTGTGGTGGTTTAAATATTTAAACTTCAAATCTATTCATAAAAAAAGGATCAACAATTGTTGATCCTTTTTTTATACTTTATTCAGCAATTAGATTCTTTTATCAATTTCCGTTTTTAAACTAGCATAGATAGATTCAACACTACCTTCTCCTTTTACATTCACCACTTTATTGAATTGTGCATAGTGTTTTGCTACTGCAGTTGTTTTATCATGGTATTCTTGAATACGCGCGCGAATCACTGTTTCGTTGGTATCGTCACTACGACCAGATGTTAAACCTCTTCCTAATAATCTTTTCACTAATTCTTCTTCACTCACTTCCAAAGCTAAAACCACATTGATCTCACTTGACTTGCTTTTTAATAAAGCATCTAATGCAATACATTGTGCGGTGGTTCTTGGAAATCCATCAAATAAAAATCCTTTCGCTTCAGGATGTGCTTTCATGAAATTGTCCACCATGCCAATCACCACTTCGTCTGGAACTAATTGACCAGCATCCATAAAGCGCTTTGCTTCCAAACCTAAAGTTGTTGAATTGCCAATCTCTTCTCTTAATAAATTACCAGTAGAAAGGTGTTTTAAACCAAATTCTGCTATGATAGATTCACTTTGAGTGCCTTTTCCGCTTCCTGGAGGGCCAAATAAGATTAGATTGAACATGCTATTGAGTTGAAAGATTCGTTGTTGCTAACAAAGATACAGAACTGGCGTAAATTTTAACAGAAGCTTGCATAAAAAACTGAACAAATTAACTGAATACTTGTTAGTATTTTTGAACTAAGAACATGTATATGTATAAACTAGTCTTTGTATTGCTCTGCTTTTCTCAAATAGCATGTGCACAAAACAATTCCAAAACAGCTCAAATCAATCCTAGTATGAGTAACAAGAACAATCCTTATTATAAAAAGAATCAACAAGAAACTGTTGTAGTTCCAGATAGCGTCTGGAAACAAATTCTTCCCGCAGATGTATATGAAATTGCAAGATTAAAAGGAACCGAGCGTCCCTTTACGAGTAAATATGAAACCTCTAAAGAAATTGGTACTTATTATTGTGCTGCCTGTGGTAATGCCTTATTTAAAAGTGATACCAAATTTGATAGTGGATGTGGTTGGCCTAGTTTTTACGAACCTATTTCTAAGGGTTCTATCATATATACTCCAGACAATAGTCATGGAATGAGAAGGACCGAAGTTCAATGTGGCAAATGCAAAGCACATTTGGGCCATGTTTTTGAAGACGGTCCTCCTCCTACAGGATTACGCTATTGTATCAATGGAGTCATCCTAGATTTTGAAAAGAAATAATCTAATCATGTGCTTCTTCTGACAGCTCATTGGCTACCACAGAAGGAACATTGATTAAGCTTCCATAAAACAACGCATTTAAAAATAGTTTGTTAGTGCCATACCATGCTCCTCTAAAGTTGGGCTCATCGGCAAACAAAACTACTCTGCCCATTCCTTCTTGACCTACTAAAATAGATGGATTGTTTCGCATCTTCTTTAGAGTAGTTGCATGTACATATCCACCAACTACCGGATCATTTAAATATTGAGCTACCGTGTTATAAGGATTGGTACTCTTTTGGAAAAAGGTTAATCCGTTTTTGTAAACAGAAACATATTTATTGGTAAAGCCGTAACCAACTGGATGTGTTGTGTCAAGATCTATTTTAAAGATAGATCCACCTAATGCTTTGGCACCTTCAATCTCTACAGCTCTATCATAGAATTGTCTTGTACTACTAAATACTGAATCGGTAATTAATTTATGTTTAGTAATACCATTCTTTATGGCCCACTCTGCTCCTCCTTTGATGGTGATCAAAGTATTGCCATTTTGTATCCATGTTTTTATTTTATCTACACTTGATTTATCTAGTAATGAATAATTACCAGATACCATAATCATGGTATTATACCTTGTTAAATCAATTCTTGAAAAAGTCAAGATATCTGCTTTAGTAATTGGCATACTTAATCTTTGATCTAGCAAATGCCATATTTCTCCTGCTTCAGAAGCCGCCACACCCGTACCAATAATCATTAATGCTTCTGGCTTTTTTAATGTTCTTACATAGTTGCTTCCCAAATCAATACCCGAATTGCTATAGCCAGTTCCAATACTGTGAACTTCTACATTCGCTTCTTTACTAGCATTTTGAATAATTTCAAAAACCTTATCGCTAGATAACTGCTGTTGTTGAACGGATACCACTACGGTCCCATAACCAAATTGCTTATCTGAAGATCCAATATTGATACTAAAAGGTCTTGTTGCTGTTTGAACAATAACACCTTGTTTTTGTAAATTAAAAATAAATTGATGGATATTATAATCTGTATTGTTTACAATATATGCATAGGTACTTTTGGTAGCAGCAGGCTTGGTCGCATTAAGTGCTGCATTGATTTTAGCACCTGGAACAAAAGCGGTTTTTACCTCTGTATAAGGTAAATTAAACGCATGAATTAAACTCCAAGTGGATGCATCATAAAAAGAACTGTCTTTATAAGGAATTTGATTTTCAAAAATTGTTCTCACCATGATATGATTGTCTTGTGCTACTGGAACATAGAACTGTTTGCTATTGGGCACTTCATATACATCTACTCTATGAATTTGTAATAAGTCTACAAAAGCTTTTGTTCTGTTGTAATCATTAGGATCTCCGAATGCATATCCTTTAATGATAGAAGCTTCCGCTTGTTTTTTAGCGGTCTCATAAAAGTTTTTTCTAAGATCTAATAAAGCATCTTTTTCTGCAAGAGACGCTTTGATCGTAGCCAATGATGCGGTAAACTGATTTCTTATGGTGAATGCAAATGTAATTGGGATAGTAGTGGTTTCTTGAACATGTCCTCTACTGCTACCTTGTTCAAATAAAAATCCTGCACCACCATAAAAATTAATATAACTACTTCCGTAACCAGGATATAATTTATCAAATGCCTCTTTGGTAAAATACATTGATCCAATACTATTGGCTGCCTTGGTAAAGTACTCTGCAAATTTTGGATAGATATTTTTGTATAAATAGCCAGGTACTACTGGATTATTACTGGCTTCTTCTCCTGGATCAAAATAGAAAGTTGAGTTAGTGCCCATTTCATGATGATCTGTCTGTACATAAGGTCTCCACTTGTGAAAGAAATTAATTCTATTTCTTGTTTCAGGAAAAGTAGCTAAATACCAATCTCTATTTAAATCAAACCAATAATGATTGAATCTTCCTCCGGGCCATATTTCATTATGTTCTCTATCATTGGGGTCTGCTACTGGCGGAAATCCTTTATGCATATTAGCCCAACTTGTATGTCTATCTCTTCCATCTGGATTGATATTAGGATCCATGGTGATCACCATTTGTGATAACCATTGTTTTGTTTCTTCAGATTCAGATGCAGTTAAATAATACGCCGTTAACATAGCTGCTTCACTAGAAGATGGTTCGTTACCGTGTACATTGTATGCTAAGTGAATCACTAAGGGTACATTTTTAGTGGCTCCGTTTTTTTGACCAGCCAAATGTGCTTGTCTTATAGACTCAATATTTTGATGATTGTTAGGGTCAGTAAAGACTGCTGTTATCTGTGCTCTATGCTCAAATGTTTCTCCAATAATTTCACTACTTACCCTGTCAGATAATCTATCCAACTCTTTAATGTATTCTACAATTCTTTCGTGGCGAGTATGTTGCTCACCTATATTGTATCCTAAAAATTGCGCAGGACTTGGGATCGCTGGATTTAGTTTTCCTGCATTTGGATAAAAATAATTTTCTTGTGCAAATACTGTTATCGTGAACAATAATGCGCTACATAATAAGTGAAGCTTTTTCATATAATTAAACTGTTTGAGTAGATGGAAGTTTATTTTTCTTATTGAAATAAAATATAGAATACATTGTAATTATCACGCCAACAAAAGATAATATCATTACACTTTGTGAGAAAAAGGATGTCCATTGTATTTTTAATGTCATTCCTTCTTTTACCAACATCACTGTAACACTACCCACATATCCCACGGAGTCTGCTACATAAATAAAGAAACCCACATTGCCTTTCATTGAAAATGCAGCAATTAATCGATCAAAGAAGATGGAATTAAAAGGGATGTATACCAAGTACAATCCTAAACCCACCAACATCATCCACCAAAATGGATCTAATAATTTTTGTGTAAAATAATAAGTTGAAGTACCAGCTATAATAAAACCAATAATGATAAATGCATGCGCTACCATCAAAGCTTTGAAATTATTTTTAATAGCAACAATTGCTCCTATCAGTACCAAAATTAAAATAGTAATAGGTGTTTCTGTCTCTGTAAACACGGCTGGTCTTGATGCATAGCCCATTTCTTTCCACATGTCTGCAGAAAAATTATCTCTGATATCTCTAAATATAGTCGCAAATAAATACACTACTACAAAAGCAATAATGCCTGGTAAATATTGTTTTAATAAATTTTTTCTATCAGCACCTGTCATCGGAATTCTTTGTGTTCTGAGTGCTTCATCTTCTGCACTTGGTGGTGGTACTTTTTCTAAACCATACACACAAATCATTAAAGGAATAGCAAACACTAACCCGGTTGCAAAGGGTACCCAAAACTCAGAAATAGCAAAACTTTGTATCAACCAACCGCCCACTGATTTTACCCATCCTGAAGAAAAAATAAAACTTACTGCCAATGCTGCACCAATAAAGTCTGTACTCTTTCTTCCTTCTACATAGCTAAACACCACGCCCCATAACATTCCTAGCGGAAATCCATTCACAAACAAAAACAATACATTATAAGGAGCTGGCACTACTGCGAATAATAACCATGCAGCCCATGCAATACCCGTTAACAAAAAAATTATTTTATATCGTTGTCTTTTCTCTAGTCCAGAAATAAATTTAATACCATAAAACTTTGCCAATAAATAACCCAACATCTGACTAATCACCAATGCAGTTTTATATGCAATGGGTCCAAACATCAATCCATCAAAAGTGCAAACAGTAAATGATTTTCTAAATCCAAATACAAATACATAAGTGCCAAAAGCAACTAATGCTGCATACAGCGCAATTCCTTTTTCTTTATTGATAATTGGCATCTTTATTGTTTAGTTCAAATTTAGTGTTTTATACACGCAATTATTAACTAAATTAGTGCTTTATGAACAAGCAAAAAATTTGTATTGCACCTTTGGATTGGGGACTAGGTCATGCTACCAGATGCATTCAGCTGGCCAAGGCTTTGATGCAATTGGACTATCAAATTTATATTGCAAGCGAAGGGTATCATGAAGTCATTTTAAGAGAAGCCTTGCCATCGGCTACTTTTTTACCATTAGCAGGCTATAGAATTCAATATAGCAAAAACGGTAAATGGTTCTTGCTTAAGATGATTGTACAAATTCCAAAGATCTTATTTAGTATTTATTATGAAAGAAACTGGTTGCGTAAAATGCAAAAACAGTTTCAATTTGACATCATTATTTCAGATAATCGTTTTGGTTTTCATCATAAAAACATTCCTTCTGTTTTTATTACACATCAATTAAATATTCAAACTGGATCTTCTTTTACCAATGCAGTGGTAAGATGGTTACAATACAGATATATCCGAAAATTTAACAGTTTATGGATTCCAGATATAGAGGGTAAGTTAAACTATGCGGGTATTTTAAGCAATCCGGTTGTTAAGCCTTCGATGCCTACTTGGTATTTGGGTGCACTTTCTAGGTTAAGCCCTAGTATAGACAAAACAATAAATGAACGCATTCAGTTTTTAGGCATTGTGAGTGGACCCGAACCCCAGAGAACCCTTTTTGAAAATACTTTGTGGATGCAGGGGAATATGGGTGATGCCCCATTTGCCGTTGTAGCAGGAAGACCATTGGGTAACAATGAACCTAGCTTATCCAATAAGGGTAAATTGTATCCCCACGCCAATGGTGCGGATCTTGCAGCGCTGATTGAATCTGCTGAATACATCATTTTTAGAGGAGGCTATACAAGTTTGATGGAACTGATTCCTTTTCAAAAAAAACTAATCCTTATTCCAACACCAGGACAAACAGAGCAAGAGTACCTTGCTTCTTGGTGGGAAGCCAATGGATGGGCTATTTCTTTTAGTCAAGAAAACTTTAATTTAAAAGAAGCACTTGATAAAGCTGCAACCATTGAATTTGTACAACCAAGTTTTCATTCATTTTCTATTGAAACACTAAAAGACAAACTCAAGGACTTAACTTTGTAAATATGGCGATTCAGAAATTGACGATAGAAGAGTTTGTTGCAGTAGCCAATACAGGTATTGTTATTGATGTGAGAAGTCCCAGCGAATTTGAACACGCACATATTCCCAATGCTTTTTCATTACCACTTTTTAATGACGAAGAAAGAGCCATTGTAGGAACCACTTATAAACAAAAAAGCAGAGAGCAGGCCATTAAAATTGGGCTTCCTTTTTTTGGTAACAAAATGTTGCCAATGGTAGAGACGGTAGAAAAGTGGATCAATGATTTTCAGAAAAAAAATAAAACAGAACATACTACTATATATGTTCATTGTTGGAGAGGTGGCATGCGCAGTGCAGCTGTTGCATGGTTATTAGATTTATATGGGTTAAAAGTTTGCCAATTAATTGGTGGCTATAAAGCTTATAGAAATTGGGTTTTACAACAATTTGAAAAATCTTATCATTTAAAAGTAATCGGCGGTTATACGGGTTCTGGTAAAACAGAAATATTAAAAGAGTTGTTGAAGCAAAAGCATACGGTGATTGATTTAGAAGGCTTAGCATCACATAAGGGTTCGGCATTTGGTGCGATTGGGCAGAACAAACAACCTACTCAGGAAATGTTTGAAAATAAATTGGCTTCAGAGCTTTTTGCTGTTGCCAATAAAACTATTTTAATTGAAGACGAAAGCCAAAGAATTGGAACAGTGATGTTGCCTACTCCATTTTTTAAATTACTAAGAAATAGTGATGGTTACTTTATAAAAATTCCTTTTGAATCAAGATTAGATTTTATTGTGGAAGGTTATGGAAAATTCAAAGCCGAAGATTTAATGGCAGCCACTTATAGAATTCAAAAAAAATTGGGCGGTCTGGAAACCAAATTAGCCATTAATCATATTGTAGAAAAAGATATTAAAGCAGCATTTCATATTTTATTATCTTACTACGATAAGTTATATGAAAAAGAAAAAAAATTGATTCACATTGAAGCAACTAAAGTGGATCCTATTGAAAATGCAAAACTGATTCAATCATGCATCAACTCTTAAAGTGGTGGTATTTTAAAGTCTTAGGTTGGAAAGTTGAGGGAGCTTATCCTTATCATTTAAAAAAATGTGTAGTCATTGTTGCACCTCATACTCATCAAAATGATTTCTTTTTAGGAGTTGCATTTAGAAAACTATTGCATTTAGAGTTTGTTCGATTTTTGGGCAAAAAAGAATTGTTTATCCCACCTTTTAGCTGGGTACTAAGAAGTATGGGGGGAAGTCCAGTAGATAGATCCAAAAACAATAACCTGGTGGACCAGGTGGTGGACTTATTCAATCAAAATGAGCGCTTTCACCTTGCATTATCGCCCGAGGGGACCAGAAAAAAGGTAACCAGACTAAAAACTGGATTTTATCATATTGCGAAAAATGCCCATGTGCCCATTGAGATGATTGCATTGGATTTTGAGAACAAAAGAGTGGTTTTTGCCGAGCCTTTTGAGACAGGAAGCGATATGAAGGCTGATTTGAGAAAAATTATTGATTTTTTCAAGCAGTATAAGGGCAAAATCCCTGAATTTGGAATATCTGACGAAACAGAATGTTAAGGTGAAAAATCCTTATTTTTGTTTCGGCTTTGGGCTACTATTTATTCAATTAAAAAACCGTTGAAATATGAAAACTAAAATTTTTTTAGCGCTTGCAGTAGTTAGCTTAGGTGCTTATTCTTGCGTAAGTCCTAAAAAATTACAAGAAGCAGAAAACAAGTACACTCAATTGAATGGTGCTTATGCTGAATTACAAGGTAAATATCGTGATGCACAAGACGCTGCTGCTAAACAAAAAAATGATGGCGATAGATTAGCTGCTGAGAACAAAGCGAACCAAAGCAAGATTGATGATTTGAACAAACAAATCGAATTCTTAAAACAAAACAACAATGTTGTATTAAGTCAATTAAAAGACTTGTCTGTTGTAACAGGCGCTCAAGCTGAGAGCATTAAAAAGTCTTTAGATAATATTGGTGCTAAGGATTTGTATATCCAAGGCTTACAAAGCTCAA
>JACCDN010484749.1_pt1 | contig 24827 bp, 22 predicted proteins | sample 7441691 | NCBI WGS metagenome assembly JACCDN01 (sample SAMN15323439, study PRJNA562643) | freshwater metagenome | isolation source: river surface water | place: USA:Blue River Watershed | collected 2017-08-16 | reverse complement strand
CAGGATTTTCCAAAAATTCAAACGTTATTGCATCCTGGCTGGCATGTAATCTTTTAATGCTAAAAGGGGTAATAAATAATTTTAGTTCAGTGATCTTAAATAAATTCTGCGTTTGTACTGGCAATAAACCAAAACGATCAATCATTTCTGCTTGCAGATTGTCTAGTTCGCCAGAATCTTTAGCATTTGAAATACGCTTATAAAGAATTAATCGCGTGTGAACATCAGCCAAATAATCATCAGGAATAAGCGCAGGGACTTTAAAATCTATCTCGCTGACGGTTTCAAACGCTTGATCCAAACTAGGTTCTTTGCCTGATTTTAAAGCACCGACGGTTGTTTCCAATAGCGACATATACAGCGAAAAACCCAGTTCCTGGATATGTCCACTTTGCTCTTCGCCTAATAATTCACCTGCACCACGAATTTCCAGATCTTGTGTTGCTAGTAGAAAACCAGAACCCAGATCGTCCAGCGACTCAATGGCGGCCAGGCGTTTTTTGGCGTCAGTATTTAGCGTAGTGTTTTCAGGCGTTAATAGATAGGCATAAGCCTGGTGATGTGAGCGTCCAACACGCCCTCGGAGCTGATGCAGTTGCGCCAGCCCAAAACGATCCGCGCGTCGGATAATAATCGTGTTAGCCGTTGGAATATCTATGCCTGATTCAATAATCGTGGTACACACCAGCAGATTAAAACGCTGATGATAAAAATCTGCCATCACGCGTTCTAGTTTAGATTCGCGCATTTGGCCATGCGCAATGCCCAATCTGGTTTCAGGCAATAAAGCTTGCAATTCATTGGCAATGCGTTCAATCGTTTCGACTTCGTTATGTAGAAAATAAACCTGCCCGCCGCGCAGAGCTTCTCGCATAACGGCTTCGCGAATCAACGATTTATTATATTCTCGCACAAAGGTTTTAACGGATAGACGTCTGGCAGGCGGTGTGGCAATAATAGATAAATCTCGGATACTAGCCAACGCCATGTTTAAGGTACGCGGAATAGGGGTAGCCGTTAAGGCTAATAAATCAATCTCGGCGCGCATGGATCTAATGCGTTCTTTTTGCGTTACTCCAAAGCGATGTTCTTCGTCAATAATCAGCAAACCCAGTGATTTGAATTTCACGCTGGACTGCAATAATTTGTGGGTGCCTATTACAATGTCTATGTTGCCGGCGGCCAAACCTTTCAGAATGCTGGCTTGTTCTTGCGCACTGCGAAAACGAGATAGCGCTTCAATACGGATAGGCCATTTGGCAAAGCGATCTTGAAAATTATGCAGATGTTGTTCTGCGAGTAGGGTGGTTGGCACTAATACAGCGACTTGGCGGTTGGATTGGACAGCTAGAAATGCTGCGCGCATGGCAACCTCGGTTTTGCCAAAGCCTACGTCGCCACAAATAATTCTGTCCATGCAGCGCGGCGATGTCATATCTTCTATAACCGCATCAATGGCTTTTTGTTGATCGGGTGTCGTTTCAAAGGCAAATGCTGTTTCAAAAGCAGCGTAATGGGTATCTGGTTTTTGGAAGACAAATCCCGTTTTGGCAGCGCGACGTGCGTAGATATTTAATAATTCAGCAGCAACATCGCGGATTTTTTCACTTGCTTTTCGTTTGGTTCTTTCCCATTGTTCCGACCCTAATTTGTGTAGGGGAGCATTTTGCGTATCTAAACCCGTATAGCGGCCAATTAAATGAAGCGAGGAAATGGGGACGTAGAGTTTGGCATTGTTTTGATAGAGTAACACCAAATATTCTGCGCTGTGGTCTCCCGTTTTGATGGTCTCCAATCCGGCATAACGTCCTACACCGTGATCGATATGCACCACGGGTGAGCCGATTTTTAATTCAGTCAAATCGCGTACAATCGCATCGATGGTTTTTTCCTGCTTTTTTCGCAAACGGCGTTGCGCCACCTGTTTACCGAATAATTGCGATTCAGTAATAATATGCATGCCAACTTCAACTAAATGCAAACCGTCTTCCAAAGGTGCAACAATCATCCCAATCGGTGCTGTGTCTCCTAAAAAATCTGTCCATGAATCATACGATTTCGCAGATACGGCAATATCATTCAAAAGTTGCGTCAACACTTCGCGTCTTCCCACTGTTTCTGCGCAAAACAATACGCGTTCGCTTACATTGGCAAGCCACTGTTGCACCGGTGCAAGCGGATGTTGTGCTGTGTGATCTATTTGAAAAGTAACCGGCGTTTGTGTTGCAAAGTTGTGAGCATTTGCCTTGATGGGCATGCTTTCAGTGTGCAGTTGATAGTGGGGAAATTTTTTTAATTGGCCAAATAGATGATCTATCGGTTGAAATAATTCCAGTGGAGGTAAAATGGGTCTGCTTGGGTCATAACGCAACTGTTCGTAGCGGGTGTTGATTTCTTCCCAGAAATGTTGAGCTGCTTTATGAATATCTCCAATAGTTACAATGACACAATCATTAGGTAAGTAATCAAACAGAGTTTGGGTTTTTTCAAAAAACAGCGGTAAATAATATTCGATGCCTGTTGCAGCCTGCCCTTTGCTGACGCTCTCATAAAGGGGGCTTTTTAAAGGATTGCCAGCAAAGCGTTCTCGCCATTGTTGCCGAAAGTGCGCGATAGCGTTTTCTGTGAGCGGAAATTCATGGGCAGGCAATAATTGTATTTGTTCAATAACTTGTAACGTGCGTTGCGTTTCAGGGTCAAACGAGCGCAGCGTATCTATTTCTTGATCGAATAGATCCATGCGATAAGGCACGTCGCTACCCATGGGAAAGACATCAATAATCGAACCGCGTATGGCATACTCGCCGTGTGCCATCACTTGCGTCACAAAATGATAGCCGGATTTTTCTAGATTAAGTTTAAAACTGTCCCTATCAAGCAGTTGTCCACGTTTTACTGAAAAACTGTTCGCAAGCAGATAATCCTGGGGCGCAAGCCTATGCAGCAGTGTATTAACTGACGTTAGCAAGGCGCCTTTTTTCAAAGAGCGGAGCTGATATAAGCTAGCGATGCGCTCAGAAATAATATCTGGATGCGGTGAAAAATTATCATAAGGCAAGATTTCCCAGTCCGGAAATATAGGAGAAGGGTATTTGCGTTCGTTGAAAAACTGCAGTTCACGTTCCAGCCGATGGGCGTGAGCCGTTTCGGGGGTAATGATGAGCAGCAGACCGTCCGTAGTCTGCATAATTTCGCTAATGGCCAGATTTAGGCTTGCGCCGTGTAAACATCCTAACGCAAAACGCTCGCCTGGTTTTTGTGTAGGTATTTTGAAAGAAGAGGAAGAGACGAGCATGTTATAGTATGGATTTCAGGTATAGAGCGGTATCTACTGTCATGCTAGCGCAGGCTGGCCATGACAGTGTCCTTGTCATACCAGCGAAAGCTGGTATCCCATAGGCGCGTCATTCCGGCGAAAGCCGGAATCCAGGGAAGCCATGTATGGTGGATAGCCATCTTTATTGCAAAACTTAGCTGCATTCTGGAAACGTTGCAACAAAGTGCAGCGCATGAGATTCTGATCTAGATACCGGCCTTCGCCGGTATGACGATGCAATATGCCAGCCTGCGCTGGCATGACAACTCATAAGAAATTCTGGCTTTCGCTGGAATGACAGATATTGGAGTTGTGCAACGCATCAGAGTAGGTAGAACCTAAAACGGAATATCATCTTCAACGAATTCCTGTTCTGGCGCATGAGGAACAACAGCTGGTTCGTTTGGAAGAGATGATTGCTCGTGTGACGTATTTACATCCGCAGGTTTATCTCCACGAGCGGCGCGACTGTCAAGAATATGCATCTCATTTGCAATAATTTCGGTAGTATGCCTCTCGGAACCGTTTTTATCTTGCCATTTTCTGGTTCGTAAACTACCCTCCACATATATTTTTGAACCTTTTCGCAGATATTCGCCAACTATTTCAGCCAGGCGGTTAAAAAATACAATTCTATGCCATTCTGTGCGGTCTTGCAGATCACCGCTTACTTTATCTCGCCAGGTTTCTGTTGTAGCCAGGTTAATGTTTGCAACAGCACTGCCGCTTGGGGTATAACGCAATTCAGGGTCGCTGCCTAAATTTCCTATCAGAATAACTTTATTGACACCTCTTGCCATACTTATTCTCCTGTGGTATTTGTTTTTTTAGGGGTTGACAATTCTACTATACCTGCCATAAATACCTAATTTTATGCGCTCCGTTTCTCACCTATTAACAACATATGCTGCGATACGGTGCTCAAAAATTGACGATTTCTGTTTGGTCTAGCGAATTGTCAAAAGCCCCTAATCAAACTATTTGGATGCGTATCATTTCTCATCATTCATCATAACCTGTAGCGTAGGCAATCTTCAACCAAAAAAATGTTATTTTTGACTTGAAATTTCTAGTGGTCATTCCCATCTTCAAATAAGGCAGTACTTAGCATAATTTGATTGAGCTCCTTTAAAGGCGAAAGAGCTTATGAAGTAGGGTTGTCTTCTGCGTAAAGCGGAAGGTGTATTAAAATTTTACAATACTGGAGAAAAATTATAATGAAAATACGTCCTTTGTATGATCGCGTTGTCATTAAACGCACAGAAGAAGAAAAAATTACAGAAGGCGGCATTGTCATTCCTGATACAGCAAAAGAAAAGCCAATGAAAGGCGAGATCGTTGCTGTTGGCGAAGGCAAGCTGCTGGATGATGGCAAGCTACGTTCCTTATCCGTAAAAATTGGCGATATCGTGTTACTTGGCAAATACGCGGGTACTGAAGTCAAAATTGACGGCAAAGAATTCGTTGTACTTCGAGAAGATGACATTATGGGTGTTGTTGAAGCATAATAATTTACCACTTTATTAAATATCATTGGAGATATAGAAAAATGAGCGCTAAAGAAATTAAATTTACAGATTCCCTCAAATCTATGCTCAGCGGCGTTAATCAACTCGCTGATGCAGTGAAGGTAACTTTAGGTCCTAGAGGGCGCATTGTTGTTTTGCAAAAAAGTTTTGGAAGTCCGACTCCAACTAAAGATGGGGTGACTGTCGCTAAAGAGATTACGTTAGCGGATAACTTTGAGAATATGGGTGCACAGATGGTCAGAGAAGTTGCTTCCAAAACCTCTGACATTGCAGGTGACGGTACTACAACAGCAACGGTATTGGCTCAAGCCATTCTGACAGAGGGCGTAAAGTCCGTAGCTGCTGGCATGAACCCAATGGATTTGAAGCGAGGCATAGATAAAGCCGTTATAGTGGCTGTTGAAGAACTTAAAAAACTTTCCAAGCCTTGCACAGATGAAACATCCATTGCGCAGGTAGGCACAGTGTCTGCCAATTCTGACAAAGAAATTGGCAATTTAATTGCCAGCGCTATGAAAAAAGTGGGCAAAGAAGGCGTTATCACGGTTGAAGATGGTTCTGGGCTTGAAAATTCCCTAGATGTTGTTGAAGGCATGCAGTTTGACCGCGGTTATTTGTCACCTTACTTTATCAATAATCAACAAAACATGAGCGCTGAGCTTGAAAATCCATGCATTTTGTTGGTTGAAAAGAAAATTTCAAACATTCGTGAGTTGCTGCCTATTTTAGAAAGTGTTGCTAAAGCAGGTCGTTCTTTATTAATTGTTGCTGAAGATGTTGAAGGGGAAGCCTTAGCGACTTTGGTAGTAAATACCATGCGCGGCATTGTTAAAGTGGTTGCTGTTAAAGCTCCTGGTTTTGGCGATAGACGCAAAGCTATGTTGCAAGATATTGGGGTTCTAACAGGCTCAAAAGTAATTGCTGAAGATTTAGGTCTTTCTTTAGAAGGTGCAACTTTGCAAGATTTAGGTAATGCAAAACGTGTCGTTGTAACCAAAGAAAACACAACCATTATTGGCGGCGCCGGCGATACTAAAGATATAAAAGCTCGTGTAGAGCAAATTCGCAATGAAATCAAAGAAACTTCTTCTGAGTATGATTGTGAAAAACTGCAAGAACGTCTGGCTAAATTAGCAGGTGGGGTAGCAGTGCTCAAGATTGGCGCAGCAACAGAATCTGAAATGAAAGAGAAGAAAGCGCGTGTAGAAGATGCCTTGCATGCAACGCGTGCTGCAGTAGAAGAGGGTGTTGTGCCTGGCGGTGGTGTTGCTTTAATACGCGCTTTGCAATGCTTGAAAAATCTAAAGGGTGATAATGACGATCAAAATGCGGGTATTGCCATTTTACGTCGCGCTATGGAAACGCCTCTGCGTCAGATCGTTTGCAATGCGGGCGAAGAAGCCTCTGTCATTTTGTCAAAAGTTGCTGAAGGCAAAGGCAATTTTGGTTATAACGCAGCAAGCGGCGAATTTGGCGATATGATTGATTTAGGTATTTTAGATCCTACAAAAGTAACGCGTACCGCTCTTCAAAATGCGGCTTCTATTGCTGGTCTTATGATTACGACAGGCGCTATGGTAGCTGAACTGCCTAAGAAAGAGTCTGCTCCTAATATGGGTGGCGGCGATATGGGCGGTATGGGTGGCATGGGCGGTATGATGTAGGCTTCCGCTCAGAAATTTTTGCCAAAAATAGGGGCCTATTTACAATTCGCTAGACTAAACAGAAATCGTTGATTTTTGAGCAACGTATCGCAGCATATGTTGTTAATATGTGAGAAACGGAGCACAGAAAATCAACGATTTATGGCAAGTATAGTAGAATTGTAAACAGCCCCTAGATGTTATATAAAAAACCCCGCTATGCGGGGTTTTTTATACGTAAATTCTTTGCAATCTTATCCAAGACAGCATTCACATATTTAAATCCTTCTGCAGTACCAAATGTTTTAGCCAGGCGCAATGCTTCGTCAATAATCACTTTGTAAGGCACGCTAGGACAATATACTATTTCATAAACACCAATGCGTAAAATGGCTAATTCTATGGGATTCAACTCTGTAATGCGCCGATCAAGAATGGTACTCATTTGCTGGTCCAACAACTCTACGCATTTAGGAATCTGATGCAGCAAGTCTAAAAAATAAGGCGCATCCACGTTGTCGAACGATTGTGAGTCAATAAACTGATTTTCAATATCTACCGTTGAGTCACCGCTTAGTTGCCATTGATAAATAGCTTGCAATGCCAAACGACGTGCTAATCTTCTTGGAGTCGGGGATTTTTTATGCATCTTAAGACTTATTTTCTTCTAAACGCTTAATTTCATCACTAAAAGCATGCACGCCTTCAAAACTTCTGTAGACAGAGGCGAATCGTACATAAGCTACTGGATCTAATTGCTTTAACTCTTCCATGACCCATTCCCCCAAAATAGCTGAGCTTATCTCTCGTTCACCACTAGCGCGTAATTTTTGCATAATACGACAAATGACTGATTCTATATCATCTATACTAACGGGACGTTTCTCCAATGCCTTCATCATGCCTACGCGCAATTTTTGCATATCAAACGGACTGCGTCGTTGATCGCGCTTAATGATTTGAGGCATAACCAGCTCTGCGGTTTCATACGTTGTAAATCTTTCGTTGCAGGTAATACATTCGCGACGACGCCTGATCTGATTTTCTTCATCAACCAATCTAGAGTCAGTAACTCTAGTGTCGGGAGTGTGACAAAATGGACAGAGCATAGTGTTATACACCCCGCGTTTGAAATCGCGGGTTTTTTGAAAAAGATTTTAATGTCGCGGGGAGTATAATCTGTTGATGTTAAAGGGGGAAACAAAACATTTCCTCCCCTTAACAATCCCCTGGCTTTGTTGCGTTCTGGTCTTGCAAAAACCGCAAGGCCAGAACGCGCATACTATATAACCTGATACACTGGAAATTGGCCACACAAGGCCAAGGCTTTAACTTTTGTTTGAGCGCTTACTGTAGAATCTTGAGGACGATCCAGCACATCACATACCCAATGAGCGATCATTTCACATTCTTTTTCTTTAAAGCCGCGTGTGGTGATTGCAGGCGTTCCTAGGCGCAGTCCGCTGGTGACAAAAGGCGAACGCGTATCGTTAGGCACGGCATTTTTGTTGACGGTTACATTTGCCAATCCTAAAGCGGTTTCTGCATCTTTGCCTGTGACATCTTTCCCCATTAAATCTACAAGGAAAAGATGATTGTCAGTGCCATTTGAGATGATCTTATAGCCTCGTTGCATCATGATTTCAGTCATTTTTCTGGCGTTTGCGATCACCTGTACCTGATACTGCTTAAAAGAAGGTTGTAAAGCTTCCTGAAAAGCAACCGCCTTAGCGGCAACAATATGCATCAAGGGGCCGCCTTGAGAACCAGGAAAAATAGCAGAATTTAGTTTTTTTTCGATCTCTGGATTAGCTTTGGCAAGAATCAACCCGCCGCGAGGTCCACGTAGCGTTTTGTGCGTGGTCGAGGTTGTAACATCCGCAATTTGCACAGGTGAAGGATAAAGACCGGTTGCTACTAAACCCGCGACATGCGCCATGTCAACCAGCAAATAAGCCCCGATTTCGTCGGCGATGTTACGGAATTTTTGCCAATCTATGATGCGAGAATAGGCCGAAAAACCAGCAATAATTAAACGTGGTTTATGTTCTTTTGCTAAATGAGCAACTTGATCATAATCCACTTCACCCGTATCGGGGTGGATGCCGTACTGTACTGCATGGTACAGTTTGCCGGAAAAATTCACTTTGGCGCCATGGGTTAAATGTCCGCCATGAGCCAGACTCATACCTAAAATGGTATCTCCGGCTTCCAGCAGTGCCATAAAAGCAGCTGCATTGGCCTGTGATCCTGAGTGAGGCTGAACATTAGCGTAGTCTGCGTGGAATAATCGTTTTGCTCGTTCAATAGCGAGTTCTTCTGCAATATCTACATATTGGCATCCCCCATAATAACGCTTGTGGGGATAACCTTCTGCATATTTGTTGGTTAGGATGGAACCTTGAGCCTCAAGCACGCAAGGGCTGACATAATTTTCTGATGCAATAAGCTCTATATGTTCTTCCTGGCGGCGCATTTCAGCGCGCATGGCGTCCCAGAGCGCTGGATCAAAGGACGCTATATTGGTATGTGAGATGGCCATGTATTTTAGTAGTTATGGGGTAAGTTAAGAAAAATTAGATTAACATTGTGATGCGTACAATACAATAAGATCATGCTAGCATTGTTGTCGAAATCTGCTAGAATTGTTCTGGGTGCAGCTGATATTCTACACCCAGTTTTGAGGTGGTTAATTTAAAAGCCAAATTCCGCATGACCGACAAATCTTTAAAATCAAAATCTACACATATTGATCTCATTAGCCCATCTGTGCAAGCGAACATTGATAGTTGGCTTGCCAAATATCCTCCTGACAAAAAACGTTCAGCATTATTAATCGCTTTACGTTTAGTGCAAGAAGATAATGGTGGGTGGTTAAGCACAGCATTGATGGATGCGGTTGCTGATTATTTAGATGTGCCAAAAACAGCAGTTTATGAAGTAGCCACGTTTTATAAAATGTATGAATTAGCTCCTGTAGGGCGCTATAAAATCAGCGTTTGCAATAGTATTTCATGCATGCTCAATGGTTCTGAAAAAGTCTTAAAGCATATTGAACGCAAATTAAAAATAAAACCAGGCGAAACAACAGAGGATGGCTTATTTACGCTAAAAGAGGTGGAATGTCTGGCAGCCTGTGTCAATGCTCCTGTTTTACAAATAAATGACAGAGATTATTCAGAAAATTTAACCAATGAAAAAATAGATTACCTATTAGAAGAATTGGTAAACCCCGGGGTAAAAAATGGCGAATGAAGTTTGCTTTCGTAGTTTGCATCTGGCTAAGCCTTGGCAACTTGGCACTTATGAAAGCATAGGCGGCTATCAGCAATGGCGAAAGATTTTACGGGAAAAAATATCCCCAGACGTTATTATAGACTTGCTTAAAAAATCTGCATTACGTGGACGTGGTGGGGCTGGCTTTCCAACAGGACTTAAGTGGAGTTTTATCAAACGCGATGCATCTGCTCAAAAGTATGTGCTTTGCAATTCAGATGAAGGAGAGCCTGGCACCTGCAAAGATAGAGATATATTGCGTTACAATCCGCATCAAATAATTGAGGGTATGGCGATTGCCGGCTATGTCATGGGGGCGACTATAGGCTATAATTATATGCGCGGCGAATTTTGGGAAGGCTTTAACCGTTGTGAAGATGCTTTAAGAGAAGCGCGTGCGGCAGGGCTCCTTGGTCAAAATATTTTAGGTTCAGGCATTGATTTTGAACTACATAATCACCTGGGTGCTGGCGCTTATATTTGCGGTGAGGAAACAGCGCTCATGGAATCTTTGGAAGGCAAGAAAGGTTGGCCGAGATTTAAGCCGCCTTTTCCTGCCAATTACGGGCTGTATGGTTGCCCAACTACGATTAACAATACAGAAACCTTTGCTTCTGTTCCGGTTATTCTGGAAAAAGGCGCCGACTGGTTTTTAGCTTTGGGCAAGCCCAATAATGGTGGAGCTAAAATATTTTGCGTGAGCGGGCATGTGAATAAACCCGGTAATTACGAAGTTCCTTTAGGTACGCCTTTTTCAGAATTGTTGATGTTGGCAGGGGGGGTGAGAAGAGGAAGAACCTTAAAAGCCGTTATTCCTGGCGGCACGTCCATGAAAGTATTGCCTGCAGATGTAATTATCAATCTGAATATGGATTATGACAGCCTTATGAAGGCCGGTTCTATGTTGGGAACCGCGGCAGTCATTGTAATGGATGATACGACTTGTATGGTACGCACATTATTGAACATTTCTACTTTCTACAAGCAGGAATCTTGCGGGCAGTGTACGCCATGTCGGGAGGGTACGGGTTGGATGATGCGTATTTTGGAACGTATTGAAAACGGCAAAGGCAAAGCAGATGATTTAGAGAGATTAATGGCGGCAGCCAATGGAATTGAAGGGCGCACGATTTGTGCCTTAGGTGAAGCTGCCGCTTGGCCAGTACAAGGATTTCTAAAGCATTTTTATGATGAATTTGCGTATCATATTGAACATAAGCGATGTTTGGTTTAAATAGTGAGTGTATTATATGCGTACTAATGTTGTACTTGATAGTAAATTAGTAGAAGAAGCTTTTCGTCATGCGAAGGTTGCGACTAAAAAAGAATTAATTGATCTTGCACTGCGGGAATTTATTGAAAATCATAAAAGGCGTAATGTATTACAATTACGTGGTAAAGTGAAACTTGATCCTAATTATGACTATAAATCTTCTCGAGATTGATGATGCAAACTAAGTAGGTTTTTAATGTATTTAATAGACACTAGTGTATGGATTGATTTTCTTCGAGAGAAAAATACAGCAATAGATTGTTTAATTGCGCAAATTGCGATAGAACATGATTTGATACTGTTGCATAATGATAGAGATTATGTTCGCATTGCAAAAATTGTGCCAAATCTAAAACTACACTCGCTTAAACTGCAATGAACAATCCAACAAAAAGAATACAAACCTATCCTGACCTAAATTGGGACATTGCTATTCCTGCTCATACAAAAGAAGGTATTTTAGATGCTTTGGAAGAGGGGAAGGTAGCTTATTTTCCAAATTTGACTATACAAATAAAAAATCAAGACTGGCAATATCTTTCCCCAGATTTATTAGAAAAGGGCGTAAAAAATATTAGTTATGACATACGAACTAATACGATTAAGGGTCTGCACCGCCATGTGGCAGACCAACAAGTTGTCACTGATTTGATTCGAAATTTTGCACATCAATCCGTAGATTTCATACAGCGGTTACTACCGCAGTATAAAACAGATATACAAATTGGTCGGACAAGTTATAGGCCTGCCGAAGTATTAAACCGTAAATCAATGTCCAGGCGTAAAGATGATACGCTGTTGCACGTGGATGCTTTTCCTGCCACACCTACAGGTAAAAGACGCATTTTGCGGTTGTTTGTCAATATCAATCCTGAGAATAAAGAACGTCTTTGGCGGTTGGGTGAGCCTATGGAAAATGTCCTAAAATATTTTTCGCCTAAATTATCCAAACCTTTCCCACTGAGCCGCAGCCTGATGAAATTATTAGGCATAACACGAGGTTATCGTACCTTGTATGACCATTATATGTTGCGTTTGCATGATAGTATGAAGTTAGATCATGAGTATCAGCAAAAAGCAGATCAGATAAAATTTGGTTTTCCAGCTTCCAGCGGTTGGATGGTTTTTACAGATGTTGTATCGCATGCGGCATTATCGGGTCAATATTTGCTGGAGCAGACTTTTTATTTGCCGACTGCAGCGATGAAAAATCCGCAACTTTCGCCGCTGGCGTTTTTGAGTAGATATTACTCCATATAAGCTCCCCATGATCGAAATCGAAATAGATGGCAAAACGCTATCGGCAGAACCTGGAGAAACGATTATACAGGTAGCTGATAAAGCAGATATTTATATTCCCCGCTTCTGCTACCATAAAAAATTATCAATCGCAGCTAGTTGTCGTATGTGCTTGGTGGACGTTGATAAAGCTCCCAAAACGCTACCAGCCTGCGCAACACCTGTTGCATCGGGCATGAAAGTTTTTACCCGTTCTGAAAAAGCGTTGCAGTCGCAAAAATCAGTGATGGAATTTTTGTTGATTAACCATCCTTTAGATTGCCCTGTCTGCGATCAGGGTGGGGAATGCGAATTGCAGGATTTATCATTGGGCTATGGTAAAGGGATTTCGCGCTTTACAGAAGGCAAACGTGCTATAGATGATGAAAATTTAGGCCCATTGATTGCAACTGAAATGACCCGCTGCATCCAATGCACACGTTGTGTGCGCTTTGGCGATGAAATAGCAGGTATGCGTGAATTAGGCGTGATGGGACGGGGTGAAGATTTAGAAATTGCGACTTATGTAGGAAAGGCAGTTCACTCTGAGCTTTCCGGAAACATGATTGATATTTGTCCTGTTGGCGCGCTAACCTCTAAGCCCTATCGTTTTACAGCTAGAGCGTGGGAATTGCAGCAGCATTCAGCAATAGCGCCCCATGATTGTTTAGGATCAACTATTTATATCCATACGCGTGGCGAACAATATACCTCAGCAAGACATGTGATGCGTGTTGTGCCTAAAGAAAATGAAGCAATTAACGAGACCTGGATATCTGATCGCGATCGTTTTAGTTACGAGGCTATTCATAGCAGCGAACGCCTCTTAAAGCCAATGGTGAAGATGCAAGGAGAATGGCAAGAGGCCGATTGGAACACGGCTTTATCCGAAACAGCTAATCGTGTGAAGGCCGTAATTAGAGAGCATGGCGTCAACGAAATAGGCGTTTTCATTTCTCCCAGTGCAACGACGGAAGAAGCTTATTTGTTGCAAAAATTATTGCGCCAAATGGGGGGTAAAAATATTGACCATCGTTTGCGCCAAACTGATTTTCGTGGGGAAGACGATGTCACTGCGTTTCCTTCATTAAATTTTGCCATTTCAGATTTAGAAAAATTAACGGGACTATTATTAATCGGTTCTAACCTGCGCCTAGAACAACCTCTTGCGAATCATCGCGTAGGTAAGGCTGTTAGAAAAGGCGCCAAGATCATGTGCGTCAACCCCATTGATTATGATCTAAATTTTAGTGTGGATCAAAAGTGTATTGTTGGCGCAGCTAAATTTATCGATACTTTAAGTAAAATCCTAAAAGCGCTATTAATACGCTTACCTCAAGAAAAACTCCCCAGCAGTCTCACAACATTTTTAGAAACAATAAAGCCTACTGAAGCAGAAATAAAGATAGCGAATGATTTGTTAATGGCCGAAAACTCTGCCGTTATATTAGGCGCTTACGCTGTTTCGCACCCTGATTATGCGCTCATTCGAGTATTAAGCGCCCACATAGCAGAATTAGCAAAAGCGCGTTTTGGCATCTTGTCACATGGCGCTAATAGCGCTGGGGCGTGGTTGGCCGGCGCTATTCCACATCGTACGGCAAAAACAGCCGTTGATACGCCTGGACTCAATGCGCACAGTATGTGGGAGCGCTCTTTGCGGGCTTATATATTAGTAGGCGTAGAACCCGAATTGGACAGTGCATATCCAGCGCTTGCAGAAAAAAGATTAGAGCAAGCGGAGCTTGTTGTTTCGCTATTTTCGTTTCGCAGTAAAAGGATGATGGCTTATGCAGATGTCATGCTTCCTATGGCTACTTTCGCAGAAACAGCGGGAACTTACGTCAATGCAGAAGGTACATGGCAATCCATGCAAGCAGCGATATTGCCATTGGGTGATGCGAAACCTGGTTGGAAAATCTTATGCGAGCTAGCTGACTCTCTCAATCTGTCAGGATTTGATTATACGGCTACAGAGTCTATTCGTGATGAATTAAAAAATTTGCTACGAAGCAAAATACCCTCAATCAAATCCGCTATTATTTATCCACAGCAAGTAAAATCAGAAACATTATATCGTGTAGGTGATTGGCCTATCTATAACGTGGATAGTTTAGTGCGCCGCGCGCATGCCCTTCAAGCAACCATGCCGGAAGATACTGCATCGATTCGCGTAAATGCGGCTTTGGCTAAGAAGTTAAATTTACAGCAAGGTTCTGCTATCATTGCAACGCAGAAAGAGAATAAAATAACATTATCGTTAATCATCGACAATCGTGTGGCAGACGATCAAGTCTGGATTCCAGCCGGATTGGATGCGACGGCAGGTTTTGGAGAGGTGGGTGGAGAGATTCAGTTGAACAGGCTCTGAGCTAGACGTCATTCCGGCGAAAGCCGGAATCCAGATCAGAATCTAAATATGCCACACCCTGTCGAACGTTTTAGTATGCAACCAAGCAGCGTCACGGGAACAGCGCAGATACTATACATGGCTTTCCTGGATTCCGGCTTTCGCCGGAATGACGGGTCTCAATTTGTGTCGATTCCTCAGATTGCGACGAAGCAATCCATATAAAGGTAAAAAGATAAAAAAGTGTTACAAGATTTCTTAGCGCTGGTTTGGATAATTGTGAAAATCCTTGTGATAGTCTTGCCGCTATTTGCTGCGGTAGCCTACCTGACTTTGGCTGAACGCAAGGTTATTGGTTACATCCAGAATCGTATTGGTCCAAATCGCGTAGGAATCATGGGCATTGGCCAGCCTATCGCTGATGCTATTAAATTGCTTTTCAAAGAAATTATAATTCCTGCGCAATCCAATCGTTATTTATTCATTATCGCTCCTATCTTGACGATAGCATCTTCCTTGTGTGCATGGGCAGTTATTCCCTTTAGTCAAGGAATGATGTTAGCCAACGTTAATGCGGGCGTATTATTTTTATTCTCCATGACATCCTTAGGTGTATATGGGGTTCTCATTTCTGGCTGGTCGTCTAATTCCAAATATGCATTTTTTGGCGCTCTAAGGGCGTCTGCGCAAACAATTTCTTATGAGATTGCCATGGGATTTGTTTTGGCGGGCGTATTAATGGCCGCTGGAACCATGAATCTTGAGCAAATTGTTTTGCATCAATCAGGTGGCATCTGGCATTGGTATTGGCTGCCGCTTTTGCCTTTGTTTTTGGTTTATTGGATTTGTGCGTTGGCAGAAACCAATCGCTCCCCATTTGATATAGCCGAAGGAGAATCTGAAATTGTAGCGGGCTTCCATGTTGAATATTCTGGTATGGGATTTGCTATTTTTTTCCTAGCCGAATATGCCAACATGATTTTGGTTTCTTTCATTGTATCTTTACTGTTTTTAGGTGGTTGGCTGTCACCCTTTGAAGGCACTCCTTTTCAACATTTACTTGCATGGATACCAGGAATAGTTTGGTTGTTTCTGAAAAGCGCTATATTTTTATATTTATATTTATGGATACGTGCTACTTTTCCTCGTTATCGTTATGACCAGATTATGTATTTAGGATGGAAAGTTTTGATACCTGTAACTTTGGTTTGGATAGTTGTGATTGGATTAGCGGTGCAGTTTAAAGTTGCGCCATGGTTTGTCTCATGAAGAAATTAAAGCAACTCATTAAAAGCTTTACACTCTGGGAACTCTTGAAAGGGCTTTCTTTAACGGGCCGTTATTTTTTTAGAAAGAAAATTACTATTCAGTACCCAGAAGAAGAAACTCCCATTTCACCTCGATTTCGCGGCATGTTGGCTTTGCGCCGCTATCCTAATGGTGAAGAACGCTGTATTGCCTGTAAATTATGTGAAGCGGTATGTCCAGCACTAGCGATTACCATTGAAGCGGAACCCAGAGAGGATGGTTCTAGACGTACAACTAAATATGATATTGATGTTTTCAAATGCATTAATTGTGGTTTTTGTGAAGAAGCTTGTCCGGTGGATGCCATCGTTTTAACTAGCGAAATGCATTACCACCAGGAAAACCGCGGCGAAAATATTTTAACTAAGGAAAAATTGCTGGCGATAGGTGATTTATATGAAACTAAAATTGCTAAAGATAGACAAGAGGATGAGGAGTATCGTTAGATGGCCGCTTATTTGCCACATATAATTTTTTACATATTTTCTGGGATATTGCTATTTTCTGCTGTCATGGTCGTCAGTTTGCGCCATCCTGTTCGTGCCGTATTATTTTTAGTATTGGCATTTTTTGCAAGTGCGATACTCTGGATGCTGCTGCAGGCAGAATTCCTCGCATTGGTATTGATTTTTGTTTACGTAGGCGCAGTCATGACGCTATTTTTATTTGTAGTCATGATGTTGAATTTAGATGTTAGCCCTTATCAAAAAGGATGGGTGCGTTATTTTCCTCTGGGCGTATTGTTGGTTGGGTTATTAATTGCTTTAATGTGGCGCGTTATCCATGCAGGTTCGTTTCCCCCTGAAACCTATTATTTTACGTTGCAGCCTGAAAATTACAGTAATACCCAACAACTAGGGCAATTATTATACACGGATTATGTTTATCCGTTTGAAATAGCAGCTGTTTTACTGTTGGTCGCTATTGTTGCAGCCATTGCGTTGACATTTCGAGGGGCTAAAGAACCAAAATCGCAACGAATCAGCGAGCAGTTATCGGTGCGCAAGGAAGATCGCATTCGGCTTGTTCATGTGTCAAGAGAAAAAGAATGATTACACTTACAGATTATTTAATAGTAAGCGCTGCATTATTTGCGATAGGTATGGCAGGCATTTTGTTAAATCGCAAGCATTTGATTGTTATTTTAATGGCGATAGAACTTATTTTATTGGCTGTAAATACGAACTTGATCGCTTTTTCACATTTTTTGAATGACGTGAACGGGGAAATTTTTGTATTTTTTATTTTAACGGTGGCGGCAGCCGAAGCAGCAATAGGTTTAGCTTTGTTAGTGCTTTTGTTTAGAAATCGCGGCACGATTGATGCGAATGAATTGAATTCGCTAAAAGGTTAGGGCGTGATGCTAGTGGAAGCCTATTTCTTTCTACCCCTCACCCGCCACGTAAAACCGACGCAGCGGCCTCTCCCACAAAGGGGAGAGGCAAAAATAAAAACCTGGGGATTCCTCAGAACGCAGGCGGGCATCCAGAAAAACCATGGACAAAATTCCTAAATAAGCAATTTTTATGCACCTATCCAGTATATTATTCACCTGTATTTTAGCGCCTTTGGCAGGTGCTATAATTGTGGGCATTTTAGGTCGTCGCATGGGCGATAAATGGTCGCATGCTTTGACCATTCTGGGGATGACTGTTTCTTTTTGTTGCGCGCTTTATCTATTTGTGCAGATGGTAGTGAAAGGAGCGCCTGACTACAATAGCAATATTTATGCCTGGGGAATGGGTGAAAATTTCCATTTTACCATTGGTTTTTTATTGGATCGCTTAACAGCCGTTATGATAGTAACGGTTACGTTTGTTTCCCTTTTAGTGCATGTTTATAGTATTGGCTACATGAAAAATGATCCTGGATATGCACGATTTTTTTCGTATATGTCGCTTTTTACTTTCTTCATGTTAGCGTTAGTGTGCGCTAACAATTTTTTATTACTATTTTTTGGTTGGGAGGGAGTAGGGCTAGTTTCTTATCTGCTCATCGGTTTTTGGTTTCAAAAAGAATCCGCTGCTCAAGGAGGGTTAAAAGCGTTTTTAGTCAATCGTGTAGGCGATTTTGGTTTTATATTAGGCATTGCCGCTATTTTTACCTATTTTGGCACATTGGATTATGGGCGAGTATTTGAAAAAACGCCTGCCATGGCAGATATAGTATTTACGATTTTCCCTAATGTTCACATTTTAGTTATTACAGCCATTTGTTTGCTGCTGTTTATAGGTGCGATGGGTAAATCTGCACAAGTGCCTTTGCATGTATGGCTGCCTGAGTCTATGGAGGGTCCAACCCCTATTTCTGCTTTGATCCATGCTGCTACCATGGTAACAGCAGGTGTTTATATGGTTGCCCGCCTTTCTCCCTTATTTGAATATTCAGAAGTTGCTTTGAGTGTTGTGTTAGTTATTGGTGCCACAGGCGCATTATTTTTGGGATTGGTTGGATTAGTGCAGCATGACATTAAACGTGTAGTTGCCTATTCTACCCTATCACAGCTAGGTTACATGATGGCAGCCAATGGCGCTTCTGCCTTTTCTGCAGGGATTTTTCACTTAGTCACGCATGCCAGTTTTAAGGCCCTTCTTTTCTTGGGTGCGGGTTCTGTCATTATTGCCATGCATCATGAACAGAACATGCAGAAAATGGGAGGGCTAAGAAAAAATATGCCTATCACGTATATTACGTTTTTAATTGGTGCTCTGGCTTTGGCAGCTATACCTCCTTTTGCAGGATTTTATTCCAAAGATGCCATTATTGAAGCCGTTCATTTGGCCAATATTCCAGGCGCAAGCTATGCGTATATTTGTTTATTGCTGGGTGCGTTTGTGACAGCGCTTTATATATTTCGGGCTTTTTTTCTAACCTTTCATACGCGACCACGTTTTGATGCGCATACTGCGAATTCTATTCGGGAACCGACTTTTGCTGTTACTATTCCATTGATTATTTTAGCCATTACTTCAATTTTTTTAGGCGTTTTGATGGTGCGTTCCATGTTATATGATGCAAATTCGCCTCTTTTGGGCAGTAGCGTATTTGTATTGCCTCATTATCACTTTATTCATGAAATGACAGCGGCTTATCAGGGTAGTTTTAGATTGGCATTGGATTCATTTAAACATTTGCCATTATGGTTTTCTTTGGCAGGTGTCCTGGTTGCTTGGATTTGCTATGTCAGGCTTCCTTTTTTACCTGCTTTGTTTGCTGCTCGTTTTGCTTGGCTTTATCAAATATTATGTCGCAAATATGGATTTGATGCGTTCTATGACAAGCTATTTGTACAAGGTTCGCGTTTTATAAGTCGTTTATTTTTTAATGTTGCGGATGTCAAGTTAATAGATGGTTTTTTAGTGAATGGATTGGGGCATGGAATTTCAAAAATTTCGACTGTGCTGCGTTATTTACAGTCTGGGTATGTTTATCATTATGCTTTGGCGTTGATTATGGGATTGTTTGCTTTTTTAGTTTGGATTATTTTCTAACATGACAACTTCTACTTGGCCTATACTAAGTTTTATGATTTGGATGCCGTTCCTAGGCGGTATCTTAGTGCTTTTTACAGGAGGCGACAAACATGCCAATTATGCCCGTATTATTGCGCTGTTTTTTTCAGTAATTAACATTATTTTAGGCGTTCTTCTCTACAAAAAATTTGATACAAGTATTTACGCGATGCAGTTTCAAGAAAATCTGCATTGGATCCCTGCTTACGGCATTCATTATTTTCTAGGCGTTGACGGCATCTCGATGCCGCTTATTCTACTGACTGTATTTACAACGTTATTAGTCATTTTAGCTTCCTGGCAAACCATTCATAAAAAAGTGGCGCAATACCTTGCTAACTTTTTAATTATGCAGGGCATGGTGATTGGTGTTTTTGCATCGCTGGATTCCTTACTGTTTTATATCTTTTGGGAAGGGATGTTAATTCCCATGTATTTGAGTATTGGTATTTGGGGGAGTGATAACCGTTCGTATGCAGCGATTAAGTTTTTCCTGTTTACGTTTTTAGGTTCAGCTTTGATGTTAATCGCTATCTTATATTTACGGGTCATTGTTGGCAGTTTTAACATTTTGGATTTCTATGCAGCTCCTTTAAATATGCGAGTACAGATGTTTATTTTCATTGCATTTTTACTTGCGTTTGCTGTGAAAGTTCCCATGTGGCCATTGCATACCTGGTTGCCCGATGCGCATACAGAAGCGCCTGCCGGAGGTTCTGTTATATTAGCAGCGTTGATGCTGAAAATGGGCGCTTATGGATTTTTGCGATTTTCTTTACCCATTACACCCGATGCGAGCCGCGCCTTAGCTTGGGTTATGATCGTTTTATCATTGATTGCCATTGTTTACATTGGATTGATTGCTTTAGCGCAGACAGATATGAAAAAACTGATTGCTTATTCTTCGGTATCTCATATGGGGTTTGTCACCCTAGGCTGCTTTATGCTCTATGTTATTACTGCGCGGACGGGTGACATGCGTGATGCGGCAATGAGTTTAGAAGGAGCTTTGGTGCAAATGTTGGCTCATGCTTTTGGTTCTGGCGCCATGTTTTTGAGTTTTGGCATGCTATATGAGCGACTGCATACGCGATTGATTTCCAATTTTGGAGGACTGGCGCGTTCTATGCCGATTTTTGCCGCATTTTTCATGATATTTGCGTTATCGAATGTGGCTCTTCCTGGCACATCAGGTTTTGTAGGAGAGTTTTTAATTTTATTGAGTGCGTTTAAAGCCAGTTTTTGGGTAACCTTAATGGCTGCTTTTACGTTAGTTATTGGTGCTGCCTACACATTATGGATGTATAAGCGAGTATTTTATGGCCCATTAAAAAGTGAGAGCGTTGCTATGTTGAGTGATGCGAATCGTTTTGAAATCATCATTTTTATTTTAATGGCCTTGCCGGTGTTTTTAATAGGACTTTATCCGGCCCCTTTATTAAATGTTTTCCATAGTTCTGTTAAGCATTTGTTGGAAATTAGCATGTATACAAAGTTAGTGTAGAATGCCCTCCTTAATTACTGACATAATGATAAAACTTCTAAAAGGATTACTATTTTTCTTTTTATCTACCCAGCTTTTCGCAGAACCTAATGCCTTCAATGCAACAACACTTTTAACGTGCAAAATAACTGCTACAAATCAGCAATACAGTTGCAGTGTTGGCAGAAATGGGATAGCTGTAAATAAAATAGAGGGAGATGGCGCAACGCCTGCAGGTAACTTCTCTATCCGTCGCCTGTTTTACCGAGCGGATAAACTAAATGCTCAGGAACGGACTGTGTTGGAAACATTGCAACAGCGTGGTTTTAATGTACAACCTTTAACAAAAGAAGATGCCTGGTGTGATGATGCTCATTCGCCTCTATATAACCAACACATCAAATTATCCACATTTAATCCAGATAAACTGCCAAGTCATGAGAACCTTTGGCGTGATGATGACTTATACGATATCATTGCGGTTCTAGGTTACAATGATGAACCTGTGATTTTGGGTAAAGGAAGCGCTATATTTATGCATGTTGCAAGACAAACGCCAGATGGAAGTTATTATCCAACGGCAGGGTGTATTGCATTATCAAAGCAAGATTTATTGCAAGCGTTGGCAAGTTTCACTTCTGCAACGCAGATTATCATTCCCGCAGAAGGGAATATACTGCTCGTACTTGAAAGTAAGAATTTTTCATGTTTAATACGAGCAGTATAATCTATTGATGTTAAAGGGGGAAAAAAAGCATTTCCCCCCTTAACAATCCCCGGTTTTGTCTCACTTTGCAGTGAGGTCAGTATATTATTACGATTAAATAAAATCATGAATTTCCAATTTTCAACCATTGCACCTGCTTTCCCAGAGATTTTTTTATTGATGGCAGCCTGCTTTATCATGCTGACAGATGTATTTTTGGGCAAGCGTTTTCCCCTATTGACTTATTTATTGACGCAATTTGCTTTGGTTGTTACGGCTATATTGATTTTTAATCAATACCATAATGACAAAGTTATCCTTTTTAATGGCGTTTACATAAGAGATGATCTGGCAGTTGTGATGAAATTTTTCATTTGCGCATTTAGTTTCATGTCTTTTGTTTATGCGCGAAGTTATGTGACTAAAGCGGGCATATCGTCCGGTGAATATTATATCTTAGGATTGTTTTCTGTATTAGGCATGCTGGTTATCGTTTCGGCTTATAGCTTGATTACCTTATTTTTAGGATTGGAGCTATTTTCACTGCCCATTTATGCCATGATAGCATTGCGTAGAGAATCAACGATTTGTACAGAAGCTGCGCTTAAATATTTTATTATGGGTTCTTTAGCTTCAGGAATTTTATTGTACGGTATGTCTATGCTGTATGGTGCTGCTAAAAGTCTGAGTATTGACACAATTGCCACCCAAATCATACAGACTTCCGTGGAACACGAATTAATTTTAGTATTTGGACTGGTTTTTGTAGTCGTAGGTTTAGTGTTTAAATTAGGCACTGCACCTTTTCACATGTGGGTACCCGATGTTTATGAAGGCGCTCCTACGCCTGTTGTCATATTTTTAGGAACGGCATCCAAAATTGCAGCGTTGTCTTTAGTTTTTCGCTTGTTGACAGAGGGATTGCCGCTGTTAGGTGGACATTGGCAACAAATGCTGATTGTCATTGCTATACTTTCCATGGCGCTGGGTAATCTTGCGGCTATTGTACAAACAAATATTAAACGCATGTTAGCTTACTCTTCCATTGCACATATGGGTTATATGATGTTGGGGTTAGCGACTGTTACACCACAAGGTTACGGCGCTGCCTTATTTTATATGATTACCTATGCGCTCATGACGGTTGCGGCATTCGGTTTGGTGGTCATAATGAATAACTCGGGTTATGAAACCAACAGCATCGATGATTTGCGTGGGCTAAACAGTCGTAACCCATGGTTGGGGCTCATGATGTTGTTTACCATGTTCTCTTTGGCAGGAGTGCCGCCCATTGTCGGATTCATGGCTAAAGTAGCCATTATTGAAGCATTAATAGGCGTGCATTTGGTTTGGCTGGCAAGCTTAGCTTTATTATTTGCCATCATTGGCGCTTATTACTATATTCGTGTGGTTAAAGTAATGTATTTTGAAAGTCCTGTGGACGCAACTCCTATTACTTATGGCAGGGATACGCAAATTTTACTAACTTTTAACGGATGTGTTTTACTTATTTTAGGAATCATCCCCGGGTATTTATTTACGCTATGTCAGGGAGTATTTTAATGCCGCGGCCTGCTAATTTTTTACAGCATCAACAAATTATCCGCGAACTTTCAGAACGTATTGTGGAAGCTCAGAAACCTATTCGCATTCTGAATTCGATTAAATGGCCAATAGAGGTGCAAACAGAGTTCTTCGAAAAAAAATGCAAAAACCTACCTAATGTAGATGCCGATATTTATGGAAAAACGCCGCTTAATTTTGATCCCGAAAAAAAGACAGAAGAATTATATGCGATAGAACGCGATATTCGCCGCAAGTTAGGTTTATTTGGTGGTATTACTAATATGATGTTGCGAATGTGTCGTGAATACCGTGAAGTGGTTCGACTTTTGTCGGCGCGAGGTACGGCTGAGTTCCCTAAAATTTCGCAAGAATTATATGGCAGCGCTCAAGATGCTTTTTATGCGGGAGCGCCCACTTTACGTGATTTAGCTAAATTGGTTTCAAAAACATTGGGACGCATAAAATCTGTTTCAGATTCCTTAGACGAAAAACGCTATACCAGTGAAGAAGCGTTGGAGATACTAAGTGGGCGTTTAAGAGAATATTTTCATGCTCCTGAAGACAATGTTCATGTTCAATTAGGCGATGGTATTTTGGCAGATGCTTCTGCAGGCGCAGAATGGATTAGGCTACGCAAAAATGCTATGTTTAGTGAACGTGAGATAAGGGCTTTGGAAATCCATGAAGGGTGGGTACATGTTGGTACTACATTAAATGGGATGGCGCAGCCTTTTTGTACGTTTCTAAGCAAAGGACCGCCTTCTTCGACGATGACGCAAGAAGGTTTAGCGATTATCATGGAAATATTTACATTCTCTTCTTATCCAAAACGCGTTCAGCGTCTTACTCATAGAGTGACAGCTGTGGACATGGCAGAGCAGGGCGCAGATTTTTTAGAGGTCTTCCGTTTTTACCGTGAGCATGATTTTTCAGACGAAGAAAGTTACAAAGCATCGGTAAGAGTTTTTCGCGGATGCACTTCTAAAAATGGCGCTTTTACTAAAGATTTATCTTATAGCAAAGGTTTTATACTGATTTATAACTATGTTCGTCTGGCTATCAAAAACGGATTATCTCACCATATACCGTTGCTGTTTTTAGGTAAAACTACATTAGAAGATTTGCCTGTGTTGTATGATGCCATACAGCAAGGTCTTGTTGCCCCTCCCAAATATTTGCCACCGCAGTTTAAAGATTTGGCGGCATTAACAGCGTGGATGACATATTCGCTGTTTTTAAATCGACTGAACTTGGATTTGTTAGGGGCAGATTATAAGGGGATATTGCAAAAATAGCATATCATCTCAGGCTTTTAGCTACAATTTCATACAAATCATTGGACAGAGACTTCATAGTTGCAATGTGTTGTAGCTGCGCTTTCATGAGTTGTTGACGCGTGGCATTATATTTTTTCCAATGCGTGAGAGGCTCAATCATGCGTGCTGCCAGTTGTGGGTTGAGCTTATCTAACTTTAATACGTAGTCTGCCAGAAAAATATAACCCTTACCTGTTTCGCAATGAAACTGCACTAAATTATTCGTGCAAAACGTACTAATCAGCGCACGTACCCGATTTGGATTTTTAAT
>JACCDN010064787.1_pt1 | contig 24834 bp, 21 predicted proteins | sample 7441691 | NCBI WGS metagenome assembly JACCDN01 (sample SAMN15323439, study PRJNA562643) | freshwater metagenome | isolation source: river surface water | place: USA:Blue River Watershed | collected 2017-08-16 | reverse complement strand
TGCTTTGTTAATAATAGTTTTAGGCATGTCTAACTGTTTCGATTAATAAAAATAACAGTTAGAACTTTAATCTATTGGTAATATAAATTCAAGTAATATATGGAATTATAAATGGGATTTAGTATAAGTTGTAATAGTTTAAATTTAATCTAGCACTCTGCATTTTTAGACAGTCAGATTTCTAAAATTGAAACTATTACACATCATGTAAGCCACATGGAAATTACCTTAACCAGGTTCTCCGGTGAAATCGGTTTACAAATTAAATCATTCATCCCACTTTCTTTGGTCTTTTCAATTACTTCTTGAGAGTTGTCGCCGCTTAAACCCACTATTGGAATTAGTTTATAATTATCAAAATTATTGGATGAATTGCCCTTTCTGATCAATTTTACTGACTCATATCCATCAAGTACTGGCATATTAATGTCCATTAAAACCAGGTCACAATTTTCCTGATCTAAAATCTCAATAGCCTCTTTACCGTTCATGGCAGTCTTAACTTTAAAATCAAAGCTTTCTAAAATTTTAGCGCTATATTTAAGATTAACATTTTCATCATCTACTATTAAAATTGTCTTACCTTTAGTTGCAAATGCTAGATTTCCCATGACCACATCATTATTGGCAAAAAACCACTTATCTAACAAATCAAGTAATATTTTTTTATTAATTGGCTTTGCTACAAAATCATTCATTCCAAAAAATAAAGCTCTTTGCTCAGCAATTTCTGCGGCAAGCGAAGTAATTGCAACAATTGGTACCTTTTGATAATTTATTACTACTTCCTGACTGAGAAATTTTGAGCGAGGATCACGAATGTTTTTAGTTGCCTCATAGCCATTCATCTTCGGCATTTCAATATCCATAAAAATCAAATCATATTGATTATTGGCAATCTTTTTAAGAGCTTCCTGACCATTTGTTGCTTCATCAGCCAAAACCAAATCATCAACTGCTTTTTTTACTATGAGACGATTTACGGCTTCATCATCAACGACTAAAATCCTTTTTTGTTTCAAAATTTTGTCCTTAATTTCATTAATTATTTTTGAATCATAAAAAGGAAATATTAAAATAAATTCAGTTGATTTGCCAAATTCTGACTGACAAATAATGTTACCTTTGAAGCTATTCATTACCCTTTTACAAAAAGCCAAACCAAGACCAGTACCACCTTCCTTGCCTTCGGTAATAAAGCTTTCAAAAATTTCTGCAACTTTTTCTTTAGGAATTCCTGGACCATGATCCTTTATCTTAATGAAATTGCGATCCTTCTCGGCTGCAACTGTAATTTCGATCCTAAAATTTGACCTATTCTTGTAGCATAAAGAATTTTTGATTAGATTAAATAAAACATATATGAATAAATCTTGGTCACCAAAAAATTTAAAATCAGTGACCAAATTTATATTAATAAAATTTTTATCTGTAATATCGCTGTAGCCAAAACTATTGATAGCTTCTTCAACCACTTTTGATGCTGAAACTAAAGCAAATTTATTAACATTAGTATCTCTGCCTTGTACATTAGATAAAATCGAGTCAATAATTTTGTTGGCTCTTTTAATAGTCAAATCACTTTGATCAATAGCATTATATATTTCAACTAGATCTTTAGTGGTGATTTGATGAATACTATCGTGATCTTGATTTAAAGGCTTTGATGGAAGGGAAATTTTAATATATCCAATAGCATTAATAATTGAATTAAGAGGATTACGCATTTCATGAGCAATAAAGCCGGCCAAAGATTTGAGAGTTTTAGATTTTTCCTGCTCTATTACATCACTTGAGTATTTAAATAAAGAGCTACCCAATACGGTTAAAATAAACTCAGGTAAGTTTTTTGTATAATTAATTGAAATCGAATTTTTAGTAAGCGTATAGTACAGCGCAATCGCTGCAAATACCCCAACAAAATACACAATTAGCGCATTCTTCCAGTCGAATAACAAGCATACAAGGAACAGCGACATTGAAATATCGCAAATAAATATTCCCTTAGCATTAGTTATAATTGTAAAAGTATGAAAAAATGGCAAACAATAGATAAGAGCAAAATATGAATAGCCAAGAAAATAACGTTTATAATTTTTGGGCCATTTTTCGTAAATAGCCATTAATAAACATAAAAGAGCTGCAATTACTCTTGGATATGGATTTTCGTAATTTTGAAATATTGATGTTGGTAAAAAGTAAAACAGAGGAAATGCTATAACACCTATAACCCCAACATATTTAAGTCTATAATCTGCATATTTATAGTAATTAACGTAAGAATTATATATAGATGAAATTATTTTCATTTATTAGCTCTTGCTTAAATTAAATTTAATATTTTCTATAATACTAACAATTTGCAAAACATCTCCAAAAATTACTACATATTTTTTTTTGTAGCAAGGTATCTTTAAACTACCGCCAATAATCTTAAATCCAAATTTTTTATAAACTCTGCCGAGCGCCTCTGGGCAGTGAGCAAAAACATAATTCGCATTCGTATTACCAACTAGCCACTTAAGCGCTAGAGATACAAAATAAAGCATATTTTGCTGATTCCTATTTTTTTCATCTAAAATCAGTCTACCTCCTTCCCAGCTATTTTCCAAATTAGGACACTCAATTCCTTGCTCCTTCATAATTTTCTCAGTAAGGGTATTGCCCTGCCCCACCTTTATAAACCTGAGCGCACCTATTGTATTACAGTCTTTATCTCTAAATGCCAGAACTATACCCAGATTGTCTCTTTTTCGCTCATCGCTGAAAAATTCTTTTTCTGTTTTATAGTTTTTATCCTCCCAGCAATTCCAGTAATCACCGCTGTATCTTATATCATAGACATTTTTCAATTCCTGTCGGGCATTAACTTTAATAACCGAAAAATCCTCTTCTTTCATATAAATATCGTTATATCCTTGATTTTGTAATTGTTAAAAGACTGGTTGGCCTAATTTATTTACATCTACTTTGAATTCAAGATTTTATTTATACAGGGCAAAGTAATGCTAAATTAAATCCATTATGATACAAGGTTAACTAGTCTAGCTCTTCGTTTTTGGCTTAAAACAGAAAGCAATTGCGAGAAGCTGCAGACAGCGCGGCAATACAGAGAATAGAAATAAACTATTGATTTATGACACAAGAAAACAGCTAAAGTTTTAAGTCACCGGATAATTACCGATGATTTTGATTGTGGTATTTCGATCAAAATCATTTTTTAGGGCAATAATTTCCTGACAGTGATCGGTGTAGAAGCCTTTAATTTCAATTAGATATGAGACATGATCTTTTTGATCGAGGATTTTTGGTTGGAGATTTGCTTTTTTTAATATTGATAAAATTTTATTTTGGGAAGTAGTTTTGTTGAGTTTGATGGTTAGTAAACTATTGTCAGATGTTGATTTTTCTTGATCTTTGATCGCAATGAGCAATAGATGATTTTGATTATGGGTGATGGATTTGGTTTTAGAAGTTTTTTTGATTGGTGGAATTAGGGCAAAAATTTTGGCTTCGCTTTTACTTAATAGTGACCACCAATCTTGATTGATCTCTAAGGCAAAGATTGCAATTTGAATTTGGTTTTTAGTAAGCTTAGTTATGATATCTTTGGCGGTTTTATGAGAGTCAATGGTAATAAAATCGCCGTAATATTTTTGCGTTTGATACAGATAGTCGGGGATATTTTTAGGGTTGCAAATGGCAATTTTAAGTTCTTGTTCGACGACATTTGAGGAGGTGATGATTTTGCGCCAAATATCAAAAATTGCTGATTTAGGGAAGGAAAAATCACATTTTTTTTGTAAATTTTTAATCATATCGGCTTCGCGGGCAGAGCGGATAAAAAATTTATAGTGGTTTTTATTTTTGAAATCAGCGACATTTTTAACAATTGCCATTCTTTTTTTTAACAGATCAATAATCCTATCATCAATAGCATCGATTTTTGCTCTGAAATCTTCTAAAGTTGAAATGGTCACGGTAGTTATTTGTTTTAAAAATTTATAAAACTATCTTTATTGGCCCCTCAGCCCGGCCGTTAATGAATTGATCAAGATATGGGTTGCCTGAATTGTCAATATCTTTTGCATTGCCATACCAAATGATTTTTCCTTCATATAACATTGCAATTTTATCGGCGATTTTTCTGGCTGAATTTATATCATGAGTGATTGATATGGTGGTGGCGCCAAGCTCTTTAGAATTTTTAATGATCAGATCATTAATTACATCAGCCATGATTGGATCAAGGCCAGTGGTTGGCTCATCAAAGAAAATAATTTCAGGATTAGCGGCAATTGCTCTGGCAAGCGATGCTCTTTTTTGCATGCCGCCTGATAATTCTGCTGGAAATAAATCTGCAACTTTTGAACTTAAGCCCACTGAATTAAGCTTAGAAATTGCAATTTCTCTAGCTTCTTCTTTAGAAATATTATTAGAGTAGATCAGGCGAAAAGCGACATTTTCCCAAATGGTTAGCGAGTCAAAAAGGGCGCCATTTTGAAATAAAAATCCAAATTTAGACATTAAATTATCTCTGGCTTGACTGGAAAAATTGGTTATTTCTTCACCATCAATTTTAATTGATCCAGAACTCGATTTAAGTAAGGTTGCGATGATTTTAATACATACTGATTTGCCACTTCCAGAGCCTCCAAGTATCACTAATGACTCACCCTTATCTACCTCTAAATTAACCCCTTTTAGAACCTGTTTAGAATTAAAAGATTTAATAAGATTTTCAATTATAATTTTTTTTGGCACCGTAATTTATAAATTATTTTGCTTTTGAAAGTTCGCTATCAATTACTTTTTGGAAAGTTTGATAATCCATATAGCCTTCCAATATTTTATCATTGATAAAGAAGGTGGGGGTTGACTGAATTTTTAGTATTTTTGCTGCTTCCATTCTTGATTCTAAAATTTGTACTTGTAGTTTGCTATCATTAATACAGGCTTTAAAATTTTTATCACTCATGCCATCTAATTTGGCAATTGATTCAAGCTTTTCACTGTATTTTTCATCAAAAGCCCAGGCATCTTGAGTTTTAAATAAAGCTCTTAAGAAACTGTAATATTTTTCGGATTTATTATTTTGATAATTTTTGCCATTGCAAATCGCCACCATTGCAGCGGTGAGTGCTGGTTGATTGAGCGGAAAGTCACGATGAATAAATTTTAATTTGCCATTATCGATATAATCAGTTTTTAGCCTTTCAAAAGATTCGCGATGAAAAGTGGCACAATGCGGGCAAGAAAGTGAGGCATATTCAATAAAAGTGACTGCTGCATTTTTATCGCCATAGATTATGTCATTATTATTTGGCTGCAAAATGGCTAATTTATCAGCTTCAGTGATAATATTATCTGATTTCTGATGCTCAGCTTCTTCATTTACTGCGGCGCTGACTACATCTTGAGGATTATCCTTAATTTTTTCAGCTTTTTGATGGGTAGCTTCTTTAAAAGAAGTCTTAGTCTTGTAATTATTAACAATTAAGGCTGAAAATGAAACTACTGCTACTAATGCCACAAAGGCAATGGTTAGTTTTTTAATGTTGTTTGTCATAATATTTAAATCTATTTTAGGGGTTATTAAGTTTTTTTTAAGTCTATTAAATTAAAGTATGAATAAAATAAGTCAAGATTTGCTAGCTACGATATATCAAAGCTACTTTAAAATTGTAAAATTTTGCTTTGATATATGGGGACCCCGCAAGGCGGGGCCGGTGCTCATGCACCGCGAAAAAATAAAAATATATCAAAGTCTAAAGGATTTTGGTATAGATAAATTGCCAATTTCAGTTTTTATAATTACCAAAAATGAGGCTGATCGTATCAAAACAGTAATTGATAGGGTTAAGGATTTTGCCGATGAGATCTTGGTAATTGACTCTGGAAGTACTGATGATACCGCTAAAATCGCCAGTCAAAATCAGGCAAAAGTAATTTTTAACGCCTGGCAGGGCTATGGGCAGCAAAAAATATTTGCTCAAAATCAATGTAAGAATAAATGGATTTTAAATATTGATGCTGATGAGGAGGTGTCAGAAGAGTTGGCTCTAGAAATCAGAGACATTTTTTTAAATAAAATCAACCAGCAATATGCCGGTTTTAAAATCAAAATCGTTAATAAATTTCGTTTTGAAAAAAAGCCCAAAAGATTTGCTTATTATTATAATCAACTACGTCTTTATAATATTGATTTTGCAGGTTTTAGGGCTAGCACAGTTCATGATTCGGTAGTTTTAAATGCTGGTAATCATAAAATCGGTCAGTTAAAAAATATCATTTATCATCAATCATTTAGATCTTATAGCCACTGGATTGAAAAGATTAATAGTTATTCTTCGATGCAGGCTTTAGATGTTCTTGAGAAGGGCAAAAAACCAAGTATTTTGAAGATAATATTTACTCCAAGCTTTGCTTTTTTAAAGGCTTATTTTATTAGAAGATATTTTATTTATGGTCTTGATGGTATTTTTTACAGCTATTTATTTTCCTTCTCGCGTTTTGCTAAAATGATCAAAATTCGTGAATTATTCAAGGCTAAGAATAATCAAAAATGCTAATAAATTATTTAAATCAGGAAATTACGCTTGATCAAAATCAGCTATTGATCTATCAAAAATTGTTAGAATTGGCGGATTTACTAGCTAAAAATGCTGGCAATAATTGCTGGTTAAATTTTTTTGCTAATAAAAAAAATACTCGCTATCGCCATAAAAATCTTTATATTTACGGCGAGGTTGGGCGTGGTAAAACTATGTTGATGAAAAATTTTTACGATGTTCAGAAAATCGATCAAAAAGTTTATTTTCACTTTAATGATTTTACCAAAAAAATTCATGAAAATTTACGTGATTTAAGAGCAGAAAAAAAAGAATATCCTGATGAGTTGCTTGAGGTAGCAAAAAGAATGGTTAAAGATGCCAAGCTACTTTGCCTTGATGAATTTCAGGCAATTGATATTGCTGATGCGATGATGCTTAGTAGAATATTCACTTTTTTATTTAAACAAAATATTATCATAATCTTTACCTCTAATTGTCACCCGCTTGAGCTTTATGGTAATGGGCTGGCTAAAGAATTATTTTTAGAATTTATTAATAATATTTTGCTTCAAGAATGTGAAATTGTAAGTCTTGATGGTTTGTGTGATTATAGAAGTTTAATAACAAATGATTCTTTTGATATTTCTGCCTTCGCGGCAATGACAAACGAAGCGGGAGTGACAATAGAGGAGACGGGAATAACAGGAGAGAATCAAATTTATTTATTAGATAATCAAAAAAATAATGACAAAATAAAAAAAATTATTGCTGCAATTACCGATAATCAACCATTAATACCAAGATCAATTGAGCTTTGGCAAAGAAAAATTATTATTCCTCAAAGTTATAAAAATATTGCAATTATTAATTTTGTTGATTTATGTATAGCTAATCTTGGCGCTAATGATTATCAGGCGATTTGCCAAAATTTTGATTTAATTTTCTTGTTACAAATTCCCGATTTTAACAAGGAAAATAATGATGAATTAAGAAGATTTATTTTATTAATTGATGAGGTTTATGAAAATAAAACCGCATTAATTATGTCAGCGGCGGTTGCAATTGACGATCTTGGTGCTGAAGTTTTAAAGGCAACAAAATCTAATTTAAAGGCTTTTAAAAGAACCATTTCTCGGTTAAAAGAAATTAGTTCCAGCCGATATTTTCAAACAACTAAATTATTTAAACAGATTAAAGATGTATAAATTATACCATCATCCTCTTTGTCCTTTTAGCCGTAAAATTAGAATTTTTTTAGTGGCAAAAGGAATTGAATTTGAATTGATAATTGAAAATTTTTGGGAGAGAAGAAAGGAATTTTTAGCTATCAACCCAGCAAATACAGTGCCAGTATTATTCGACCAGGATCATAATTTTTTTATCTGCCATAGTGCCACCATTATTGAATATATTGAAGAAAAGCATAATAAAAATAATAATCTTATCGGTAATTCATTATTTGAAAAAGCTGAATCCAGAAGAATTGCTAGTTGGTTTGATGAAAAATTTTATCATGAAGTCAGTAAATATATTTTAGCCGAAAAATATTTTAATCGCTTCACCCCTGGCAGTCATGAGCCTAATTCAGAAATATTAAGAGCTGCCCGTCATAATTTAAATATTCATCTTGGCTATATTGAATATTTAATTGAAAATCGGAAATATCTAGCCCGTGATCAAATTTCAATTGCTGATTTTGCTGCCTCAGCCCATATTTCAGTACTTGATTATTTTGGCGATATTAATTGGAGTCATCATGAAGAGATTAAAAATTGGTATAGTTTAATTAAATCGCATAAATTTTTTACTCAAATTTTAAAAGATCGAATTATCAATATTGCTCCGCCATCTTATTATTCTGAGTTGGATTTTTAATTATTTTTTAAGGTTTAAACATGTCAGATGTAACTATTTTAGATCATCAAAAAGCAGCAGTTTTTTTAAACCAAAATAATATTAGCAATTATAATATCGTAAAAATCGCTGGCGATGCCTCATTTCGCTCATATTATCGCGTCAGGTCGCAAAATAATAACTACGTTTTAATGTATGCGCCGCCAAAATATGAAGAAATAATGCCCTTCATTAAGATTGCCAGATTTTTAATTGAAAATAGATTTTTGGCGCCAAATATTCTGGCTTATGACCAGTTTCATGGCTTTATTTTGCTGCAAGATTTTGGCGATATGACTTATAGTAAATTTTTAGCTAATTATCGTAATTATGATCAAAAAGAGCAGTTGGAATTAAAGATTTATCAAAAAGCCTGCGATGTATTAACCGAGTTAAATTTTACCAAAATTCCCAAAAATGTCGCAATCTATGACAGCGCAATCCTGCTAAGAGAAGCGATGCTTTTTGTTGATTGGTATTTATTATTAGTGAAAAAAAATATTACTGAGGAAGAAAAATCCGAATTTAGGGAATTATTTTTAAATCTTTTTACATTTTTAAGTAAGCAAAATCAGATATTGGTGCTAAGAGATTACCATGTTGATAATTTGATGATTTTAACTGATGATCAGGCAATAGATCCGCAAACTAGCCAATCCCATCAACAATTAAACCTATCAAAAATTAAAGTAGGATTATTAGATTTTCAGGATGCGCTAATTGGCTCACCTGCTTATGATTTAGTTTCTCTTCTTGAGGATTCCAGATATGATATTAGCAATCAAACTCGCCAAAAGTTGTTTTTTTATTATTTAGCTAAAATAGAAGAAAGAATAAATAATAATATGTGTCAAAATGACGTAAATAAACAAAATTTCATAAATGATTCAAATAAAATAAATAAAGAATTATTGCAATTTAACAAAGAACAGTTTACTTTGGATTATAATATTTTGTCATTACAGCGAAATATTAAGATTATTGGCATATTCTCAAGGCTTGCTATTAGGGATGGCAAGGAAAATTATTTATCTTTATTGCCAATATTAATAAATTATGTCAAAACGAGATTTAATCAGGAAAATTTAACAGAAATTAAAGATAGAAATTTCAATAAAACATTCTTAGGATTAAAAAATTTAATATTAAAATTTATTTAGGAGTTACTTATGGCTCAAGATTCTGATTTGTTTAATTCCGCTAACAATCCTGACAATTTGGTTGGTGTATTGTATAAAGCTTTGGAGCGTAAAGAATTTCCAGCTACTGAAGAAATAATCAGTTCAAATCCTTATCTTTGCCGTGTTGCAACCGAATCGCTTTCAACTTCAGTTGAACATAATTCTGCTATGAATGAACAAAAAATAGCAGCTCTAAACCCTGATCTAGCTAAAAAAATAGCAACACAAGTTCCAGAAAATACCGCTTGGCCAGAGTCAATATTGACTGCAATTGAAGCTGCTAATCAAATTTTTGCCGCTAATATGTTTAAAAATCCTGATCGAAATATAGAAAAGCAGCCATCTGCTAGCGTATCTAATCCTGAGGCTAATCTCAGTGCTCAAAAAGAAATTTAAGTCCGGTTTTATCTTAAGAAATACCAGGTTTGTTTTTTCATTTTCTGGATTGCTGCGTCGCTTACGTTCCTGGCAAATGAAGGACTCATGTAATGTCATTCTCAAGGAGCGTAAGCGACGCGGTAATCCAGAGCGCCTCTTAAGCAAAACTGTCATTAAAAGAAATTACACGAACCCATTATTTTTTGAATTGATTATAAATTTACTTTAAGCTAACTTCACTTCCTTATTCACTTTAAAGCTTTCAGCTCTCAAAATTAAGTTATCATTTTAATCATGAGTAATTTTCCGATTTTGTCACTAATCACTTTCTTGCCGATAGTTAGTGGCGTTTTTTTATGTTTTGTTAATAGTAAAAATGATAAAAATTATTATTATTTTGGCATATTAATAAGTCTGATCAATTTTGTTTTATCAGTCAAATTACTGGGGCTTGATCTGGCCAGTGATTCTTTTCAATTAGTAGAAAAATTTAGTTTTCTATCTGGCTATGATATAAAATACGCGCTTGGCATTGACGGTATCTCGGCTTTAATGATTATTCTAACCACTTTTTTGGTGCCGATTTGTTTGCTGGTAAGTATTACGCCTGTTAAGCAAAGAGTAAAAGAATATGTAGTTGCCTTTTTGCTTTTAGAAGGGTTTGTGATTGGTTCTTTTGGGGCAATTGATTTATTGCTATTTTATATTTTCTTTGAAGCGATGTTGATTCCGATGTTTTTAATCATTGGTATCTGGGGTGGTAAAGACCGTATTTACGCGGCTTATAAATTCTTTTTATATACTTTATTTGGCTCAGTATTTTTCTTAACCGCAATCATTTATATTTATTTAAAGGCTGGTACTACTGATTTGATTTTGCTTAAACAGCAATTACCGAATTTGACTTTTAGCGAACAAAAATGGCTGTGGTTGGCGTTTTTTGTTTCTTTTGCAATTAAAATCCCGATGTTTCCGGTTCATACTTGGTTGCCAGATGCTCACGTTCAGGCTCCAACTGCCGGCTCGATTATTTTAGCCGGTATTTTAATTAAGCTTGGCACTTATGGTTTAATCAGATTTTCATTGCCTTTTTTCCCGCTTGCTTGTCATTATTTTGCTTTGCCGGTATTTATTTTAAGTGTGATTGCAATTATTTACGCCTCTTTAGTTGCCTTAATGCAGGAGGATATGAAAAAAATGATCGCCTATTCTTCGGTTGCTCATATGGGCTTTGTCACAATCGGGATTTTTAGTTTTACCACTCAAGGTCTTGATGGCGCGATTGTGCAAATGATTAGTCATGGTTTAGTATCGGCCGCTTTATTCTTATGTGTTGGGGTAATTTATAATCGTTTACATACTAAATTAATTGCTGATTTTGGTGGTATTGCCATTAACATGCCTAATTTTGCTTTTTTGACGATGATTTTTGTGCTAGGGTCGGTAGGGTTACCTGGCACTAGCGGGTTTATTGGCGAGTTTTTGGCAATTATTGGCGCTTTTCAAGTAAATAAAATAATTGCAATTTTAGCTGCAATTGGCGTGATTTTAGGCGCTTGCTATATGCTATGGCTAGTAAAAAGAGTGTTTTTTGGCGAGATAACTAATGTGGCGGTAAAATCATTAAAAGATCTTGATTTTATTGAATTTATATCGCTTGCAACTATGGCAGTTTTAGTAATTATTCTTGGTATTTTTCCAAATTTAATTTTGATATATCTGGAATCGCCAGTGGTAAAAATTGTTAATTTATATCAAAACTGACAATATCTATACCAATAACGCTCACTTAATTATCCCCGCGGATATTTGTCATCCCCGAGAGGATAACAAATATGCTTCGTGGAGATAACAAGTTAGATAGGGGAGGTGGGTATAAGAGTTTAATTTAAAAATTATAAAATATGAATCTTACTTTAATTGCTCCTGAAATTACGCTTTTTTGTGGCGCGATATTGGTTTTAATGGCTGATGTTTTTTTTGCTAAGAGGCGGCTTTTTGATGGGAATTTTTATCTGATTTCTTATCTGATTTCACTAATATTTTGTGCCAGCGCGGCGTTTTTGCTGTTTAAGAATATTGACATTGATGGTAAATTAATTTTTAACAAAATGTTTTTGGTAACTTCTCTTACCAATTATGCAAAATTAGTAATTTTGTTTTTACTTACCCTCATAATTTATATCTCCAGAAATTTTTTAGCGGCAGAAAAGAAAGTTAGCGCAGAATTCTTAGCATTATTGATGATTGCAACCACCGGCTCAATGTTATTAGTGTCATCTAATGATTTAATGGCTCTTTATTTGGCAATTGAATTACAGGCGCTTAGTCTTTATTTGCTTGCTGCGATTAAAAAAGATTCGCTTAAATCTTCAGAATCCGGAATGAAATATTTTATTTTAGGTTCGGTTGCTTCGGGGATTTTGCTATTCGGTATTTCGATGATTTATGGTTTTGCTGGCAGCACCAATTTCCAGGCCTTAAGAGTATTTTACTCCCATCGTCCAGATTTAATCCAATTAACGATATTGCTTGGTTTTGTGCTAGTAATTACTGCAATGTTTTTTAAGATTTCAGCGGCTCCTTTTCATATGTGGGCGGTTGATGTCTATGAAGGTTCAAGCTCAATTGTTACGATATTTTTTGCTTCAATTGTTAAATTCTCAGCAGTAATAATTTTGCTTCGTATTTTTACTGATCTTTTAATTTACTGGGCTGGGATTGGTCAAATATTGATATTTAGCGCCTTACTTTCTTTGGCAGTTGGAAGTTTTGGTGCAATTAAACAGCATAATTTTAAACGATTACTCGCTTATAGTTCAATTGGTCATATCGGTTTTGTGTTGCTTGCAATTGGCACTCTAAGCTATGATGGCATCAAATCAGCGGTTCTTTATATCTTGGTCTATGTTTTAATCTCGCTTGGCACTTTTGGTTTTCTTAATTTGATTGAAGATTTAAGTAATGATGGCGAAGGAAAAACTGATCTTGATCAAAAAAATAAAGTGATTTTTGAGATTTCATCCTTAGCTGGCTTATCCAAAACCAATCCTTTAATGGCATTTTGTTTAGCGTTGTTGATGTTTTCAACTGCCGGAATTCCGCCTTTAGCTGGCTTCTTTGCCAAATTTTATGTATTTAATGCCTTTATTGGTCGTGGCTTTATAGCTTTAGCGGTAATAGCGATTTTATTTAGCGTGATTAGTGCTTATTATTATTTAAGAATTGTTAAAATCATGTATTTTGATGAGCCGAAATTCGACAAGTCAATTGTGGCTGCTAATTTTAATATCAAGTTAGTGATATTTTTTTCAGCAATGATTAATTTATTATTTGTGGTTTTCTTAAACCAGATTTTAATTACAATTACTGATATTTTAAAAATTTAATGTCTGATTTGAATTTAAATCATCAAATGATACCATTTAGTTCGGTAAAAAATGATCAGCCTTTAAGAGGTGAGGTTACGGTGCCGGGAGATAAATCAATTTCGCATCGGGCCTTGATATTTGGCTGTCTTGGTCATGGTAGAAGTAAAATTTCTGGTTTGCTTGAAGGTGAGGATGTCTTAAAAACTGCTAAGGCGCTGACAAAAATGGGGGCTGAGATTAGTAAATTGGATGATGGATCGTGGCAGATAAATGGTTCTGGCATTGCTGGCTTAATGGAAGCTGATGATGTTTTAGATATGGGTAATTCTGGTACTTCAACTCGCCTTTTAGCTGGCTTAGTTGCGCCTTATAATTTTACCAGTTTTTTTAACGGCGATGATTCTCTAAGAAAAAGGCCGATGCAAAGAATATTTGAGCCAATTAAAATGATTGGCGCTGCAATTGTTAGTCGGCAAAATAACTTTCTGCCTTTTGCAATAATTGGCGCTAAAAATCCGCTGCCAATTAGCTATGCAATGACAATGGCTTCAGCGCAAGTAAAAAGCGCAATATTACTAGCAAGCCTTACTATTAACGGTCGGTCATCAATTATTGAGCCTGAAAAATGCCGCAATCACACTGAAATCATGATGAATTATCTTGGTCTTAAATTGGCAATTGAGGATATAGAAATTTCCGGCTGCAAGGGCAGCAAAATTTCTTATCAAGGAATGCAGGAATTTGACGCCAAAGATTTTACCATCCCTGGAGATATTTCTTCAGCCGCTTTTGTAATTGTTGCGGCAATTTTGATTAAAGATTCTAAAATTAAAATTAATAATGTTGGACTCAATAATTTAAGAGATGGTATCGTTACCACTTTAATTGAAATGGGAGCCAATATTGCAATAGAAAATGAGCAAATTTTAGCTGGAGAGAAAGTTGTTGATATTATTGTGGAATATAGCAAGTTAACAGCAGTTGAAGTGCCGGCTTCAAGGGCGCCAATCATGATTGATGAATACCCGATATTAGCAATTGCCGCTAGTTTTGCTGATGGCGTGACTAAAATGAATGGGCTAGCTGAGTTAAAAATTAAGGAAAGTAATCGCTTATTGATGATTGCGCAAAATCTGCAAAAATGTGGCATTGAAGTAAAAATCGGCGATGATTATTTAGAAATTAAAGGTGGATTCGCGCAACCTACAAAACAAGTAGATATTGTAACTAACCTTGATCATCGAATCGCAATGTCTTTTTTAATTATGGGAATGAATCTTGAGGGGGGTGTAAAAATCGATGATTGTTCAATGATTGATACTAGTTTTCCTGATTTTGTTAAAATTTTTAAAAAATTAGGAGCTGAATTTAACTAAAATCTTAACTTTAAATGCGGTCGTGGCGGAATTGGTATACGCGCAACGTTGAGGTCGTTGTCCTTTAAAAGAGGGTGGAAGTTCAAATCTTCTCGACCGCACCAATTTAATGTAATCCTATTACAATCAGAAGGTCAAGAGCATTAACCTATCAGAAATTGATCTAAAGCTTTTAGAGTTCAAAATTATTCCTTCTAATACCAAGCCTTATCTTTGGATAGTTAATATATAAGCAAAATATTTTTAAGAAGAAAATTTAATAAAAAAAGTCAATCTATCAGAATATAGATTGGATTTTTTTATTAAATTTTCTTCTTAAAAATATTTTGCTATATGTAGTATTTTATATGGATTTTGGTATAATATTAAATAATATAGTTTGAAAATTTAAACCCCAGTTACTATATTGTCTCTAAGGCGTTATTAATCTTGATAGTAACTTAATTTTAAAATAAATGAAAAATCCTAACAGAAATTTAATAATTTGGGTAATTGTATTTATCGGAGCTTTGATCATTTCAGATGTGGTTGGTGGATCGTTTGCTTTGGATGGTAAAAAATTGGTGTTTAGTGAATTTATCAAGAAGGTTGAATCAGGTGAGGTAACTCAGGTTGAAATTAAGGGTAATGATTTAACCGGAAAGCTTAAAGATGGTGGTAATTTTTCGACCTATTTGCCGCCATATCCTACTTTAGTTGAAAAATTACAGGCAAAAGGAGTAGAAATTAATGCGGTTCCCATCATTAGTAAATCAGAAAGAATGATTAGCGGATTTTTGGGATGGTTACCGTTTATTTTGATGATTGTGCTTTGGGTGTCTTTTGCTCGTAGTATGGGTGGCGGTGGTGGTAAAGTTTTGGGATTTGGTCGCTCAAAAGCTAAATTATTACAAGATGCCAGAAATAAAGTGACTTTTAAAAATGTTGCCGGCATTGATGAGGCCAAACAGGATTTAATGGAGGTGGTTGATTTTTTAAAAAATCCTAATAAATATTCTGGGCTTGGGGCTAGAATTCCGCGTGGATGCTTATTGATTGGCTCTCCTGGTACTGGTAAAACTTTATTGGCCAGGGCGATTGCCGGTGAAGCTAATGTGCCGTTTTTTTCAATTTCTGGTTCAGATTTTGTTGAAATGTTTGTTGGTGTTGGTGCAAGTAGGGTCAGGGATATGTTTGAGCAAGCTAAAAAAAGCGCTCCTTGTATTGTTTTTATTGATGAAATTGATGCGGTTGGACGCCATCGTGGTAGCGGCGTTGGTGGTGGTAATGATGAAAGAGAGCAAACTTTAAATCAGCTTTTAGTTGAAATGGATGGTTTTTCAGATAATGAAGGGGTGGTGATTATTGCCGCTACTAACCGTCCGGATGTTTTAGACCGTGCCTTGCTTCGGCCTGGAAGATTTGATCGCCAAATTTTTGTACCAAATCCCGATATTTTGGGCCGTAAGCAGATATTAGAAGTCCATGTTAAAAAAATTATGGTTGCTCCCGATGTTGATCTTGAGATGATTGCCCGTGGTACCCCAGGTTTTGCCGGCGCTGATTTAGCCAATTTAATCAATGAAGCCGCTTTGCTTGCTGCTAGTAGCAATCAAAAATTGGTGACAATGGAAAATATGGAAAAAGCCAAAGATAAAATCATGATGGGATCAGAGCGTAAAAGCCTGGTTATGCAGCGCGAAGAAAAAGAATTAACTGCTTATCATGAGGCTGGACATGCAATTGTTGCTATTAATTGTTCTAATTCTGATCCGATTCATAAAGCAACTATCATTCCTCGTGGTCGGGCTTTAGGAATGGTGATGAGATTGCCAGAAAGAGATCAATTTTCAATTACCCGTGCTAAACTTCATGATGATTTAGCAGTTTCAATGGGTGGCAGAGTTGCTGAAGAGATAATTTTTGGCTATGATAAAGTGACAACTGGCGCCTCTTCAGATATTGAGCAGGCCACTAATATTGCTAAAAATATGGTGACCAAATGGGGCTTAAGTGATAAATTAGGACCGGTTTGTTATGGTAGCGATAATTCTGGAAAATATTACGGTGCTCATGAGACTGAATTTTCTGATGAGATTGCAAGATTAATTGATTCTGAGGTTAAAAGAATAATTGAAGAAGCAAAATCAAAAGCTGAGAATATTTTAAAATCCAAAAGAGATGATTTAGAAAAATTAGCACAAAATTTACTCGAATATGAAACTTTAACCGGTGATGAAATTAGAGATTTAATTGCTGGCAAAGAGATTAGAGAAAAAGTCATTCATGAAAATATCATTAATCAAGAAAATCTGATCCCTAAAATTGCCGAAGTAAAAAAACCGGTCAAAGAGGGTTAGGAATTTAGATTCTTGGTCGTAATCTGGATTGCTGCGTCGCTTGACGCGCTCCTCGAGAGTGACGAAAGTCTTTGAAGTTGTCATTGCGAGGAGCCGCAGGCGAAGCGGCAATCCAGAAAATAAAGTCTCTTGATTTTTTAAGACAGTATCATTCCTGCGGCAGTCAGCAGTAACGTAGCGGCAATATATTTATGATTTATGCATTTAGGTAATTTAGCTCTCGATTCTATCATTTTTAATCCGCTCTTATTATCAAGAATCCAATTTGGATTCACTATTGCTTTTCATATAATTTTTCCGGCTTTTAGTATCGGTCTTGCCGGCTATCTGGCGATCAATGAAGCTTTATGGCTTAAAACCAAGAACCGATTATATCGTGATATTTACCAATTTTGGATTAAAATTTTTGCGATTTCTTTTGGTATGGGGGTGGTATCTGGCGTTTCACTTTCTTATCAAATCGGTACCAATTGGTCGGTATTTTCTGCTAAAGTCAGTAATGTCATTGGCCCGCTTTTTGGTTTTGAAGTTTTGACCGCATTTTTTTTAGAGGCATCATTTCTAGGAATCATGCTTTTTGGTTGGAATAAAGTCAGTAACCGAATCCATTTTTTAGCAACTTTAATAGTTACAATTGGCACCATAATTTCAGCTTTTTGGATCACTGCTGCTAATAGTTGGATGCAAACCCCACAAGGTTTTGAAATTTATAATGGTATTTTTTATCCAACCAGCTGGCTAAAAATTATTTTTAACCCCTCATTTCTTTATCGCTTTTTTCACATGACAATTGCCGCTTATCTTGCAACCGCCTTTGTAGTTGCTGGGGTTTCCGCCTGGTATTTATTTAAAAATATTTATCTAGATCATGCTAAAATAATGTTTAAGATGTCGATGTTGATGATTTTTTTAGCAATTCCACTACAAATTTTTATTGGTGATTTGCACGGCATCAATACTGCAAAATATCAACCAGCAAAATTAGCGGCAATTGAAGGTATATGGGAAAATGAAACTGGGGCCGGACTTAGAATTTTTGGTATTCCAAATCAAGAAAAAGAGCAAACTAAATATGCAATTGAAATCCCAAAACTTGCGAGTTTAATTATCAAGCATGATAGTAATGCTGAAATAATTGGCCTTAAATCTTTTGCCAAAAATGAGCGACCATTAGTATTTCCAGTATTTTGGTCATTTAGAGTAATGGCTGGAATTGGCGCAATCATGCTAATCACCGGTTTAATTGCTGCCTGGCTTTATTATCGCCGCCGGCTTTTTGTAACTAAATGGTTTCAATTATGGTGCATCTTTACGATTCCAACTGGCTTTATCGCAATCATTGCCGGCTGGTTTGTAACTGAGCTTGGGCGTCAACCATATATTGTCTATGGTTTATTGAAAACTAGCGAGGCAGTTTCACCAGTTCTTGGTCAAAATGTTTTAATTTCGCTGACCGCTTTCATTGCGATTTATATTTTTATTTTTAGTGCCGCAATTTATTATATTTTAAAATTGATTATCAAAGGTATCAAGAGTCAAGATCATGAACCTATTTATGGTGATCATAAAATTTCGAACTAAATTATGATTAATTTTTCTAATTTTCTTGATTTGCCATTTATCTGGGGCGCGATAATTGCTTTTGCAATTTTTGCCTATGTTTTGCTTGATGGTTTTGATTTGGGGATTGGGATTTTATTTCCTTTTGCGCCGTCTGAGTCTTGTAAAAATAAAATGATGAGTTCGGTTGCGCCTTTTTGGGATGGTAATGAAACTTGGTTGGTGCTTGGCGGTGGCGCTTTATTTGCAGCTTTTCCTATTGCCTATTCAATTATTATGCCAGCTTTTTATCTGCCGATTATTTTTATGCTACTTGGTTTGATACTTCGCGGCGTTGCCTTCGAATTTCGGTTTAAAAGCAAAAAATCGCGTATTATTTGGGATTATTCTTTTCATTTTGGCTCAATTATCGCCGCTTTTTTTCAAGGTATAATTTTAGGCAGCTTCATTCAAGGCATCAAGGTTGAAAATAACGCCTTTGCAGGCGGTAGCTTTGACTGGCTCAATGCTTTTTCAATTACTACCGCAATTGCTTTACTCTTTGGCTATTGTTTACTTGGTGCCACTTGGTTAATCATGAAAACTGACGGTGTAACCCAAAAATGGGCCCGCCAATATGCGATTTATTTATTAGTTTATGTCACTTTTTTTATCGGCATTGTTACCTTATGGGCACCATTCTTAAGTGAGCAGATTTTTAATCACTGGTTTAGTTTTCCTGATTTTTTCTATCTTTTACCAATCGCATTATCTTCAATATTGATAATCACACTTTTATTTATAGCCATCCATAAACAAAAAGAAAAGATGCCATTCTTGCTTGCGATCTTGCTATTTTTTTGCTGCTATTTAGGGCTGGCAATTACTATTTGGCCTTTTGCTATACCATATAAATTGTCGCTCTGGCAAGTAGCTGCAGCGAGCAGTTCTCTATCGCTTTTATTGATCGGCATAATAATTTTTCTACCGATAATTTTAATCTATACCGGCTATAGCTATTATGTATTTCGTGGCAAGTCAGAAGAGGAGATTGGATATTGACGAATTTTCTAATTTTTACTTGCAAAATAAAGTTATTCTATTTATGTTGAGCCTCTTAATTTTTTTTAAAGGGTGCTCAATTTAAGTGCAAAATAACTGCTAAGATAGCTTCTTTGCCAACTGGGATCGTAGCTCAGCGGTTAGAGCAGGACGCTCATAACGTCTTGGTCGTAGGTTCGATCCCTACCGATCCCACCAAATTTTTTAATAATATTTTTTTAAAAGTAAAATGCCGAAGGTAAAAACAAATAGCAGTGCTAAAAAAAGATTTAGAGTTACCGGCACTGGGAAATTGACCCACAAACAAGCTGGTAAAAGACATAATCTAGGCAAAAAAAGCAATAGAAGAATCAGGCAATTGAGAAAAACCGCCATCTTAGCTGATGGCAACACTAAGAGCTTGCTGAGATTTCAAATGCCATATGATCGCAAGTAATATTAATAATTAACTTAAGTTTAAACAATGAGTCGCGTTAAAAAAGGTGCCACAAAGAAGGCAAGACATAAAAAAATTCTTAAATTAGCTAAAGGCTATAGAGGCCGCGCTAAAAATTGCTACCGTATTGCAATTGAAAAAGTAGAAAAAGCTTTACGCTATGCTTATCGTGATCGCAAAGCCAAAAAAAGAGATTTTCGTGGTTTATGGATACAAAGAATCAATGCGGCAGTTAGAGAATATGGCTTGATTTATTCAAAATTTATCAATGGCTTAAAGCTTGCAAATATTGATATGGACCGCAAAGTTCTTGCTGAACTGGCTGTAAGTCAGCCTGAGGCCTTCAAGCAAGTTGTCGAAAAAGCCAAAGCTGCTTTATAATTACTTATCACAAGCCTGTTTGTAATTAGTATAAATTAGCGAAATCAAACGCTTATTTTCATTTTATGAATTGCCGCGTCGCTTCGCTCCTCGCGGGAAGAGTGACGGATTTGCGTAATCATCACTCTTCCAGGAGCGTAAGCGACGCGGCAATCCAGAAATTTTAAGACAGTATCATTCCTACAGCAGTTAAGGGTTAATAACATAAGTTTAATTTTTCAAACCATGTCTCTTTACAGCATATATCTCAAAAATAATAAAGATGATCAAATTGAGGATGTTATCTGCCTAAAAGATGGCTTTTCCTGGCCCGCTTTTTTCTTCGGACCTTTCTGGTTTATCTATCATAAAATGTTAAAAGAATTTCTGATTTTAATCATCGTTAATATTTTCTTTACCAATTTATCTTGGAATAATTTTTTAGGAAATATTGATTTTTTTATTTTACAAATCGGCTTTGCTATTTTAGTTGCAATCAATGCTAATTTCTGGCGAGATTTATCTTTAAAAAAGAAAAATTATCAATTTTGTTCATCAATTATCAGTGATAATTCTGAGCTTGCCTGTGCACGATTTATTGAAGGACTCACCAATGATAAGAATTTTGATTTGACAAAATTTTCCGACATAATTGTTAATCCTAAGGTTTGTTACAATAAATCCTACTTTGATTTTCTGAAATGCAAAAAGAAATCATCCCTTAGTTCATCTTAGGTTACAAATGGCATTTGAAAATTATCTAAAAAACCTGATTAATCATACTGGCTCATTGTCGGTTGCTGATTTTATGAATGAGGTTTTATTTAATCCTAAATATGGCTATTATCAAAAGAATCTTGCTATTGGTAAAAAAGCAGATTTTATTACCGCTCCTGAAATTAGCCAAGTTTTTGGTGAAATTATCACTTCTTATTTGCTGAATTTTTTTACTAGCAAAAATCCTGATTTAAATAATTCTAAGCTAAATATTAGTTTAGTTGAGATGGGAGCAGGGCGGGGTACTTTAATTAAAGATATTTTAATTTCTTTAAAAAAATTAGCTGATAATGATGTTATTGATGCTAAATATTTTTTACAATTTGTCAGTTTTAATATCATTGAAATCAGCCCAAAATTACAAAAAATACAAAAAGAGAATTTGCAAAAAGTTGCTCTTGGGGCCAATATTACCATAAATTGGTATCAGGATTTTGAAGAGTTTTTAGCCCTAAATAATAATCAAGAAATTTATTTTATTGCTAATGAATTATTTGATTGTTTTGCGATTAATCAATTTATTATGGTAAATAAAGAGCCTGATAATCAGCATCTATGGCATGAAATTAGGGTGACTTTGGAGCGCAAAGATCAAGCAGAGGATTTTAAATTCTTTAGGGCCGATTTTAATCCAGCAATTCATAAATTAGTAGCCAAATTGGTTGCTGATGAGATCTTAGATCGTGATGCAAGCCTTAAAGAAGGGGCGGTTTTTGAATATAGTTTTGCTGCAGTTAATTTTATGAAAAAATTAGCTAGCCATATCAAAAATAACTCGGGCTTGGCATTAATTTTTGATTATGGTTATATTGAAAATAAATTAATTACCACATTACAGGCAGTTAAAAATCATCAGCAATCTGGAATTTTTAAAGAGCTTGGAGAAGCTGATGTAACTGCATTAGTAAATTTTTCAATGCTTAATAAAACCGCTAAAAATTGCGGCTTAAATTCTTCCTTAATAACTCAAAGAGAATTTTTAATCGCTCTTGGTGTTGAGGAAAGAAGGCGCGCTTTATTAAGCAATAAAAATGAGTTAGAAAAAGCAGAAATAAATTCTGCAATCAATCGTTTGATTGACCAAGATCAGATGGGAGATTTATTTAAATGTATGATTTTATGGAATTAAATTTTACTACCGATAACCTGTTAATTAATATTAATAAACCAGTTGGCTGGACGTCAGCCAAGGTGGTGGCAATGGTAAAAAAAATTACCAAAGCAAAAAAAGTTGGTCATTTTGGCACCCTTGATCCTTTTGCTGATGGCGTCTTACCAATTGGCTTAAATAAAGCAACCAAGGCCGGCCAATATGTGACTGATTTTAGTAAAAAATATTATTTTCAGATTAAATGGGGAGAATTTCGCGATACTGATGATGTTGATGGTCAGGTAATTCAAACCTCTAAAAAACGCCCGTCAAATAACCAAATTAATGCGGTATTAATTAATTTTATCGGCAATATTGCGCAAACTCCATCACGTTTTTCGGCAATTAAAATCAATGGTAGCAGGGCTTACGAATTGGCAAGAAAAAATATTAATTTTGAAGTAAAATCAAGACAAATCACGATTAATTCCTTAAAATTAATTTCTAATAATTCTGACTTTGCAGAATTTGAGGTCGAATGTTTAAAGGGAACTTATGTTAGAAGTCTTGGCCGCGATATCTGTCAGATGCTTGGAGTATGTGGTTATTTAAGCGCCTTAAGAAGATTATCAGTTGGAAGATTTTTATACAATAAGACAATTTCTCTTGATAAGTTAAAAAACATAGTTAATTATAACTGTAATTCTGATAGTCTTGATGGCTCGCTGTTTTCTCTATCGCTTATATTAGATTTTATGGTTGCAGTAAAATTAGATGATTCTACCGCTTTAAGATTCAAAAATGGTCAAATCGTAAGTTTTAATCAGTCCTTTTTAGGGCGATCTTTTGATAATCAAATTTATCTAAATCAAAGCGTAGGGAATGTTTTGGATTCATTTTCTCAAAAAATTGCTAATAAGGATTTTTTTGATGGAAGAGTCATGCGAGTTTTTGATAGTCACTCAGAATTAATTGGTTTGGCTGATGTGCAACATGATAAGCTAAGGCCAATTAACGTTTTTTGATCAATTTTGATGAGGTTTTATAAATGTCGATTTTAATAAAGAAAGATATAGTAAAGGAATATTCCAGAAATAAACAAGATACTGGTTCGGTTGAAGTTCAGTCAGCAATTCTATCCAAAAGAATTGACAATCTTACTGAGCATCTAAAAATCCATAAAAACGACTTTTCGTCAAGAAGAGGTTTATTGATTTTGGTTGGCAGAAGAAGAAGATTGCTTGATTATCTAAAAAAGGAATCCCCAGAGCGCTATGAAAATCTAATTAAGAAATTAGATTTAAGAAAATAATCCTCCTTCGCTAAAGCTACGGCGGAGAGGTCCGCTGGAGTTTTAGTAAAGGTACCCGTCTTGCCATAATTGTTTTATGGCGGACCTGTCCGCCATAGCTTTAGTGAAGGTCGATAATAATAAATAATAATAATAAAAATATGTTTAATGAAGTAAAAAGAGAGATTAATTGGAATAACAAGACTCTCACTATTGAAACCGGTAAAATTGCTCGCCAAGCTAGCGGTTCGGTGGTTGTAAGGATGGGTAATACCGTGGTATTATGCGCAGTGACGATGGCAAGCAAAGCGCTTGAAGGGGTGAGTTTTTTCCCGCTAACCGTAAATTTTGTTGAAAAATCTTATGCTGCCGGCAAGATTCCAGGTGGGTTCTTTAAAAGAGAAGCTAAACCAAGTGATAATGCTACTCTGGTTTCAAGATTGATTGATCGTATTATCAGGCCATTATTTCCGGAAAATTTTTATCGTGAAGTTAATGTGGTTTGCACAGTTCTTTCTTATGATACAACCTGTAATCCAGATATTGTAGCAATTATTGCTGCTTCTGCCGCTTTGGCAATTTCTGAAATTCCTTTCAGTGAAGCAATTGCTGGGGCAAGAGTTGGTTTGATTGATGATCAAATGATATTAAATCCAAGTGTTGAAGAACTTAGAAAAAGTCGTTTAGATTTAATCGTTGGCGGTACTAAATCATCAGTATTAATGGTTGAATCTGAAGTAAAAGAATTAAGCGAAGAGCAAATGCTTGCAGCGGTTAATTTTGGCCATCAACAATTTCAGCCAGTAATTGATTTAATCAATGATTTGAAATCTGTAGCTGGCAAAAAGAAATTGGAAGTTGTTGATGAAGATAATTCTGAATTAAAAAAACAAATTTCTGATTTAATTGGTGAACAGTTAATTGCGGCTTATAAAAAGCAACAAAAGCAAGATCGCGCTTTAGAATTAGAAGCGATCAAAAATATTGTTAAGGAAAAATTTGTTAATGAAGAAGCTGGGGTTACAGCAAATAAAGTTTCGGCACTTTTCAAATATTTAGAAAAAGAAATCGTCAGAAATGATATTTTAAAAAATTCAATTCGAATTGATGGTAGAAAAGTTGATCAAATCAGACCGATCAATATTGAAGTTGGTTTATTGCCACAAGTTCATGGTTCAGCTTTATTT
>JACCDN010018028.1_pt1 | contig 24838 bp, 27 predicted proteins | sample 7441691 | NCBI WGS metagenome assembly JACCDN01 (sample SAMN15323439, study PRJNA562643) | freshwater metagenome | isolation source: river surface water | place: USA:Blue River Watershed | collected 2017-08-16 | reverse complement strand
TAATCTGGACTCATTTATCTCCTTTATGAAGGCCTGCCTGAAGCCATTGATTCTGAAAATTGAAAGGCCCACGGGGCAGCTCACGATCTTTTCCAGACGGCAGCTGGAAAAACTGGTGCCTTTTTAGTTATTCATAATTTTCAATTTTTAATTTCCAATATCCAATTCTATTTTTAAATGAGACATTCGCCAAGAGCCAAGTGAGTTTGGAAGTTGAAGAATTGACTAAGATTGATCCCGTTTGAAAATTGGGAATTGAAAATTGGTCATTTATAGCAGCTTCCAGAGCCGCCCAGGCCGAATCTAAAAAAATTCACCACCGGGGCCCCAGGGCGTCAATTCAAAGTGCTTTGAGGAAGAAAAAGGATTGTTTAGAATTGGGCCCCGAACGGTCCAGGAAGAAAAACAAAAACCCCCTAAAAATCTAGATCCTCCTAGCTTTTTTGTACATGAATAGCAAAGATCTCTGGATCGGAATCCTGGAACAGCTCTCCAAGGAACTCAGCTGGGCGGAACTGATCACCTGGTTCAAGAACACGGCCGTGCTGGATTCCCAGAAGGGGTCTTTGAGCGTGGGCCTGCCCTTTCCCCTTTTCCTGAACTGGCACATGAAGAAGTACGCTGAAAGGACCTTGGCGGCGGCCCAATTGGTGGACCCTTCCATCAGGCAGATCGAGTACCGGGTGGACACCGCGCTCTGCGAGAGCGACGCCCGTGTGATCGACCTGCTCAAGCATTTTCCCAAAAAGACCGAAGCCCGCAAGCTGCCGAAAAAGAACCAGACCAAGACCCGGCAGGGCGGCATCGTCTCGAACATTCCCAACAGCAAGTACACGCTGGACAATTTCATCGTCTCCCCCGAGAACCGCTTGGCCCACGCCGCCTGCCAGAATGTGGCCAAATACCCCGGCGAGAACTACAACCCCCTGTTCATCTACGGCAACGTGGGGCTCGGCAAGACCCATCTTCTGCAAGGAATAGCGAACGAGATGCGGAGGCACAATCCCGATGCATTGGCCGTCTACATGACCAGCGAGATGTTCGTGAACGAGGTGGTCAACGCCATCCGCTCGCACGACATGACCCGCTTCCGCGACAAGTACCGAAAAGTGGATGCCTTCATCATCGACGACATCCAGTTCATGGCCAACAAGGACCGCTCGCAGGAGGAGTTCTTCCACACCTTCAACACCCTGCATGACATGGGAAGCCAGATCGTGCTGAGCTCCGACAGGCCCCCGCAGGAGCTGAGCCTGCTGAGCCAAAGGCTGGTGTCCCGATTCGAATCGGGCATGATCGTGGACGTGAGGATGCCCGACTACGAGACGAGGCTGGCCATTCTGCAGCACAAGGCCCAGGAGGCCCAGGTCTTCATCAACGACGATGTGCTGAAGCTGATCGCCTACAATGTGGACCATTCCGTGCGCGCCCTGGAAGGAGCCCTGAACCAGGCCATTGCCCAGTACGAGCTGGAGCACACGGCTCCCACGGTGAAATCGGTGGGGAAAATGCTGCAGCGGCAGAAGAAGGAAGTGGCCTACATCGGCCCCCAGGCCCTGGAGCCTGCCGGCAAGGGGGCGATCTCGCTGGAGCACCTGATCAATTCGGTCACAGGGTACTACGCCATCGAACGGAGCGACCTGGTGAGCGATTCGCGCTGCCGGGAGCACACTCTTCCTCGCCAAGTGATCATGTACCTGGCCAGCAAGAAGCTGCGCATCTCCCTCTCCAAAATCGGGGAAACGATGGGGCGCAACCACACCACGGTCATCCATTCGGTGAACCGGATCGGCCAGGAACTGAAGAACAACCGCCAGCTGCTGCGGGACATGAACGCGATCACGCAGGAGGTGGGAATCTACTAGGGATTATTGGGAAATTGGGGATTATGGGGATTATTGAGAGAAAATTCCTCACTTTTTGAGCATCAAAAATTCCCAATAATCCCAAAAATCCCTATCATCCCAAGTTTCCCAACAATCCCCATAAAAAAGAACCCTCTTCCGGCACGCTGGCGGGAAAAGGGCGGATCTAACAAGTTGTGAAGCCCTTAGGCATGGGAAAAGCGGCGAATGAAGCTGCCTCCGAAGTGGCGCAGCTCGTTCTGAATAGCCAGCACATCCACCTCGCTCACGCCTTCTTCCACCTTGTTGTCGTGGACCACTTGGGAGGACCGGTTGTGGGTCATGGCGTTTTTTTGGGGGGTCTTTTCCACCTGGGCGGAAAGGCTCATCTCCAGCTCGCAGCGGTGGCAGTTCACGTCAAAGAGGCACTTGCCTTCTTTGATGCTGCTGATCTTGATGTTGTGGGGAAGGATTCCGGCTTTGCATTCCACGCAGCGCAAGGACTGGGTGATCTGGGAATAGATCTCGTGAATGTCGTGCTGGCTGAATCGCTCCATTTGGTTTTTGTTAAATCTCCCCATTATAGCACATGCAGATGGAAAAATAAAGCCCTTGAATTTGTCGGTTTCCTCAATGGGCTTTTCTACTGCCGATGAAGTAGGCAGCATGGATATGATGAAAACCCCTCGGTTCACGGCTCTTTCATGCTGTCGCATGACGTGGAGTCGCTATGAGAGGGGTTCGCAGCCCTGAGGTTCAGGATGAAGGAGTCGCCCTATGGATTGAGTGGCACGAAGGAGCACACTTGGAGCTTCGGGGTTTCCCCCATGTTCTGGAACCAGAAGCTTCCCGGCACCTGCGGCCAAAGGCGAGCATGGTGATTTCCCGAGCCGATCATTTCCCTGACCAATTCGGTCACGTCAGCCTCCAAATCACCGACAGCTCCCAAGAAGGGCACCTCTGCCGAGGTTGGCAGAATCGGCACCTGCTGGGCCTGATTCCAGGTAATGGGCTGACTCCAGGGTCCACTATGGCTTAGAAGAAGGGGGCCATCGCTGAATTGGCTCGGCCCATTTTCCCAGTGGAAAAGCTGGAGGGTGGCGCTGAAAACCATGGAGGGGTCGCCTCCGTAGTCCTCGAGGGAGAAATCGAAAAGCACATGGGCCTGCGAATTCCCGCTCATTTTGACGTTGAGATTCGCCACTCCGCCGAAGCTCGCGTCGGCGGAGCCTCCATTCTGAACCATTGCCCGAAGCGACGAGTGCCAGGGGCAGGCGATTTCGAGGCAGGTGCCGAAATAGCACCCAACCTGAGGGTGCTCCTCGCTGGACATGCACTGGTCTTGCCAGCACTCGCAGCCCAGTTCACCTGGACTGCATTGGTCACCGTCTCCGTCACCGTCTCCGGTCGTAGGATCGCCGTCGCCGTCCCCAGTCGCGGAATCGCCGTCGCCATCGCCGTCTCCGTCTCCGGTCGCGGAATCGCCGTCGCCGTCCCCATCGCCGGATTCGGAGCTGGCCCCTCCGCTTTCGGAGGCTTCCGATTCGCTGCCCTGGGCGGTTGTGGACGTCTCGCCGCCACCCCCCAAAGCAATGTCGCCCCCGCAAGCGGGGGCCAACAAGAGAGTTGCAGAGAGCAAGAAGAGTCGCTGGATTTGCTGTAGCATGGTCTGGAACCTTTTCCTTTCCTGCTTCTTTCCTTCAGCCTAATTTTTAAGTCACTGCACCGAACAGTACAGTAGCTCTTTTGGAGGGCTACGATAATTTGATTATAATGAATTTTTCGTTTTTAACAACTTTTTTCTCATTTTCTCTAGGTCAAATTCAAAAAGGCCCTCACTGGCTTTGATTGCAGGCTTTTTTGGTGGGCGAGAGAGGACTCGAACCTCCACGACCTTGCGATCACTACGCCCTGAACGTAGCGCGTCTACCAATTCCGCCACTCGCCCGCACCAATAAAAGCCCCGGTATTATAAAGATCCGGACAGCCAGAGGCAAATGGAATTTTCCGGAGAGGGGCAATAAGGATCCCTGAAGCATTTTTGCAGTAAAACGGAGGAAATATCGTCTCAGCAAGTACGCCAGGCAATCCCGCCTGGTTTGGGACCTGGAAAAAGGACAAGACGATGACAAAGCACAGCATCAAGACAGCCCCCCGCCTTCTGACCCTCTCATGCATTCTCATGGAAACAGGCTGCTGCGAAGTCGGGGACCCCGACTGCGGCCTATGCCTTGCAGGGTGTGATTCCGGGGCCGCTGACCCTGGCGACACCGAAACGAGCGATGCCACCGAAACAGGTGAGCCCAGCGATACCGAGGAAGAACCCGCCTTCTGCGGGGACGGAGAGGTCGATCCAGGGGAATCCTGCGACTTGGGCGAATTCCTCAACGGGGTCTACGGCAGCCTTTGCAGCTCGGACTGCCTGAGCGAAGGGCCTCGCTGCGGAGACGGAGTCCTGCAGCTCAACGTCGTCCAGGATCCGCCGGTCTGGGAAGAATGCGATGACGGCAACCTGGAGGAGGGTGATGGCTGCTTGAGCGACTGCCGGCTCCCCCTTTCCGACGAAGCGTGCGATCCGCCCAGCTCGCGCGAAGGGTGCGCCGCTTGCGCCACCCAAGCCCTGGAGGGCAAATGCGCGGCGCTGAACGCTTGCACGCAGGACCCTCTGTGCTTGGGATTCCTGGGCTGCATGGGAACAGGCATCGGATACTCCACCTGCCAACCCGCTTACCAGCCCGCCTTCCTCTGGAATGCGGTTCTGGGGGCGCTGCTCTCCAGGGATCCGGTTGCCTGTTCCGCGGAGTGCCATTTGGGCACAGTCTTCTAGCATCCCTTTCGCCGGAGATTCCTTCTTCGGACGGGGGCCGCTCCAGCCTCCCACAGACAGCCCCGGGGGTGCGCATTGCACCCTCGGGCTGATTTTTTTGCGCTCCGATTCCTCCGCCAAGCTAAAGGTAGTCCTCCAGCTTGCCGAGGGGATTCTGGGAGCCCTTGAGCCTATTGAGATCGGCCAAAAAGCCTTCCACGGCCTGCTGGGGCGTGGCCCACGAGGTGACGAGCCTAATGGCCGAAAAGCCTTCGCTCACCTTCTGCCAAACGTAAAATCCGTAATCCTTTTGCAGTTCGCTGATGAGCGAATCCGGCAGAACCGGGAACACCTGGTTGGTGACCGGCTGGGCCAAAAAGCCGAAGCCCATGCTCCGGATTCCCTCAAAGAGCTTCTGGGCGCTGTCATTGGCCGTTTTGGCCAGCTCCAAATACAGGTCGCCCTGGAAAAGCGCCTCGAACTGGGATCCAAACACTCTGCCTTTGGCCAGCAAGGCCCCCCTTTGCTTCAGGTGGTGCCTAAAGCCCTCTTTCAGGGCCGGATGGCAAATGACCAGGGCCTCGCCCAGCAGGGCGCCGTTCTTGGTTCCGCCGATATAGAACATGTCCAGCAGCGGGCCCAGATCCCTCCAGCCCATATCGCTTTGGGGGCTGGCCAAAGCCGAACCCAGGCGAGCGCCGTCCAGGTACAGATACATTCCATGGGCTCGGCAGGTCTCCAAAAGGCTCTGCAGCTCGTTCTTGCTGTAGATGGACCCCAGCTCGGTGGATTGGGACACGAAGACGGCCCCCGGGCGAACCATGTGCTCGTCGGTATGCTGGTCGATCACGGCGCGCACCGATTCGGCCGAAAGCTTGCCCTCCAGGGAAGCGGCGAGATTGATCTTGTGCCCGGTGGCCTCTATGGCGCCCGATTCATGCACATTGATGTGGCCGCTGGCGGCCGCAATGACGGACTGGTAGGGCTTGAGCATGGCCGCCATGGCGATCAGGTTGGCCTGGGTGCCTCCGCTCACAAAGTGGATATCAGCGTCGGGCTGGCCCAGGCGCTCGCGAATCAGATCGGCAGCCCTCCGGCTGGATTCATCGTGGCCGTAGCCCGCCTCCTGTTCTAGATTTCCCCGGCTCAGGGCAGAAAGCACGGCGGAATGGGCTCCTTCGGAATAGTCGTTGTAGAAGAGGTGCTTCATGGTGAAGGCTTGAGGGGTTCGCTTGGCGAGGAGGGTTGGCGGGCAGCGCTTTTGGCCTTGTCCTTAGCAGCGGTCTTGGCCTGCTTGGGCTGTTCGGGCTTTTTGCTGTGGTAGTGGTATGTGCCGTATTCGTAGCCCCATTTTTCACAGTTGGTGCGGCAATAGTGGCCCCCTTGGGCATCGGTTCTGCCGGAGTGCGCAAAGGCGCCTGCCGGGAAAGAGAGGAAAAGGGCCAACGCCAAAGCCAAGGTGGAATTCCTGAGCTTGAGTGCGAATTTTCTCATCAATTCATGGTTAGGGAAACGACCAAAGCAAAGGCCAAAACCACTGCGGCCATGATGATGGCCACCCCCATGTTTCCCTTTTTGATCTCCTCCCATTCATCAATAGGGGTCAGCAAGCTGTAGACTTTTAGGCCAATGCCCAAGGCGACGGCCATGGAAAAGGCTCCCGTGATAGCCCAGCCAAAGGTGATGAGGTACTCGCGGAAAATTTGCATGAGGATGATGTTAATAAGCAAAGCCAGTATACACCATGGCTGCGCAAGGCTTTTTGCTTCCTAGCTTGTTTCTCATCAGAGATGCTGCAGCACATCCACCACCTTAAATTATAAATGGGTTGAAGTTTGTATTTTTATCATAATGGTCTTCATGCTCAGCCTTCTTCAGCTTTCCAACCACCAAATAAGTCAGAGGCGTAAATACGATTTCAACAAGAACCTTCAGTAGCCAGGCAGAAAAAACTGAAGCCAAGAGCAAGCTATTGGGCAGCACTGAATACAAGGCAATCGAGTAGAACAGGATTGTATTAGCCCCCTCGCCCACAACAGTAGATCCAATCGTTCTCAGCCAGAGGTGCTTGCCGTTCGTCCATACCTTCATTTTTGCAAGGACATAATCGTTCAGCATCCCCCCTACCCACACTGCGATCCAACCTCCTACCAGGATTCTTGGCACCTGCCCCAGAACACGGACAAATGCTTCATTTCCAGCAAAATTCGGGGCTGGAGGCAACACCGAAACAAGCCAGTACACTAGGCCTGCAATCAGGGAGCTAAGAAAAGCAAACCAAGTCACCTTTCTGGCCTGCGCGTAACCATAAACCTCAGTTAGAACGTCAGCAATAATGTAGGTTATTGGAAAGTAGAGAACCGTAACTGAAACCGGAAAGGGTCCAAGCTGAATGATTTTTCCTGCTGTAACGTCGGAAATAAGCTGAAAAGTAACGTAAAGGACAGTAATGAGCCCTAAGAATTTGTACTGCTTTTTATCCATATTATAGTTTTTAGAATAGTTTTACGTTTCTCGGCGGCAAATTCCTTCATCGAGGATTTCCTAAAATATCCGTTACCGATTTACGACCAAGTTGCTCGGCCAGGCCGATGACGATGCCCTCCGGGCCACGCACGTAGCAGAGCCGGTAGATGTCCTGGTACTGCACGATCTCGCCCACGAGTTCGCCACCGTGGCTGCGCAGGCGGGCAACAACCTCGTCGATGTCGGCCACAGCGAACATGATGCGGCGTAGGCCCAGCGCGTTCGCGGGCGCGCTTTCCGGCTCGGCCTTGACCGGCGGCGGCGTGTGGAACTTCGTCAGCTCAACCCGGCTGTGGCCGTCCGGAGTCCGCATCACGGCGATATTGGCACGAACGTCGTTGAGCCCGATAACGCGGCCCACCCAAGGCCCCTCGACCGTCGTCTCCCCTTCCAGCTCCATGCCCAGTTCGGCGAAGAAGGCTTTGGCGGTCTCCAGGTCCTCGACAACGATGAGAACGTTGTCCATTCGTAGCAGCTTATTTTTCGTCATGGCTATAAACTAGGTAATTGCAAACGAGATTATAATGAGATGAAAATCTCCAGATAATTTAAAAATCAAACAGTTCTCTAAACTTTTTATATCCATATTCGAATGCTCCAGGATAACCATTCATAACAACAAGTGGACTCCTTTTAAGATACAGTTGCGATCGATAAAGCATGCTCTCGTCTTTTTCGCCTCCATACAAATCAAGTATCCTCTCTACCGCCTCAATTCCGTAACGATGGAATCCCACCAGATCGATGGCCGGATCAACAAGGGCTCTGTCGCTAAAATCGATGATGTTCACCTGCTTTCTCTGGGGTTCCCATAAGATATGATCACCCCATAAATTATTATGAACAAGCACCTTTGAGTATTGATGATGAAGAAGTTCGCCCAATTCTAAAAAAAACTCTTTAATGAGCTTGACTTCATTTTTTTGCAAACGGGGAAAAACATTTGATTCTGTTTTGCAAACAAGCGTTTTGAATTGATCTGTCGGATCTTCGTTTTCAATCCGACATTTTTTTATTATCGAAGGAGGTGTGGCATGGAGCGTTGTGATAAATTCTGCAAGTTGGCTTATGACGCTTTCCTTTTCCGATTGGGAGAGTTCTTGATATAAAGACGAAGTCAGCACTTGGCCAGGTACCATATCGTATCCAGCTATTGGTTTTGATTTGGAAACATATTTGTAGACAGGAATACCAACTTTAACTTTTTTGCTTAGGTAATTGAGTAATTCAATTTCATCGGAGAATCCGCCTTCATTTTTGCTTTGCTTTATCATAAAGAGCTCATGTGCACTTCTTTCTTTTGGCATACGGAAAACAATTTTGTTATCAAGAATGATAACGTGATTATCCCAGCCATGCTCAATATATTTATACGTTTTCCACTTGAGCTGAGGAAATTCCAAAAGTATTTGCTCCAATAACGATTCAGCCTCCATAATATTCGGAATTTTAAGATTTAAGTGATGGTGGGCCCACCTGGACTTGAACCAGGGACCAATCGATTATGAGTCGACTGCTCTAACCAGCTGAGCTATGGGCCCGTGTTTTAAACCTCTGTAAGGCCGACTGTCCGCCGCGGCGGACTATAGGCACGCATATGGAGCAAGCCTATCAAAATTCGAACCAGGGCCAACCCAGAAGGCTTTCGGGGCTGCTCTAACCACCCGCCTTCGCCCTTGTGGGCTTCGGCCGGCAGGGCTGAGGGCCGCCCCCCCGTCGGGGCTATGGCCCCGCACCATACACGAAAGCAGCTTAGCAAAACAACGGGCGGCGGCCAAGGCGAAGCAGGGATAAAACAGGATAGGCAGTCGGGGCGAAGCGAAACGGACCCCTTCAAAGCCTGAAATTCTTCGCTTCGCTCTCAATGACTGTAGAGATTAGGACTGATAGCGGTGATGAGGGAGGTTCCAGCGGAAAGGTTCTCCTCCTTCGGAGGAGTAAAAGGGGGTCAGAGCTGGAGCCCCTAAAGATAGGACCAATACGGAAAAGCATGGATTCCGTGCCTGCCGGTAGGCAGGTCGAAGCACGGAATGACGGAGTGGGGGCATCTGCATTTCGCATTCCCCCTCCTCCTTCGGAGGAGGCCGGGAGGAGGTCAAAAAAAGGAGGCCCGAAGGCCTCCTGTCCGATCATAAAACAGAAAGAGGAAACTATTCCGCCTCCACCGTCACTGGCAGCTTCACCTCCACGCCTTCGGCCAAATGGATCACCACGGAGTGGCTGCCCATGGTCTTGATGTGCTCCATGCGGACCATTTCCTTGCCGATCTCCATTTTGTGGCCTTGAGCCAAGGCGTCGCAGATGTCCTTTTCGGCAATGGAGCCGTAGAGCTTGCTGCCTCGGGCTTTGCGCTTGAAAGACAGCTTCACCTCGGAGAGCTTCTTGGACATCTCGGCCGCATTGGCCTTCATCTCCTCCACATGCTTCACGCGCTGCTCCTGGAGCTTTTTGGCGCGCTCAATGGACTGCTTGGTGGCTGGAATGGCGAGCGAGCGAGGGAAAAGGAAATTGCGGGCGTAGCCGTTTTTCACTTCCTTCAGTTCCCAGGGCTGGCCCAGGTGCTGCACGCGGGTGGTAAGAATGACTTTCATGGGGATGAGTTAAATTCTGGGTTCCAAACTTCAGCGCGGTGGGCGGATGAAATGCAGAATCAGGAATTCGGAGGATCAAAGCTGCCTTGCGGCCCAGCGAAGGAAGGTGAGGACGCCCGTACCGGGCTTGAAGTGGCGATTGACCCGGGCGGACCATTGCTCGATATGGGCCAAGCGGTCGGTGGCCGTGGCCAGCTTTTCGATCGAGGGATTCTTCACATTCTGGGAGAGCGCGAAGCGGTAGGCCGGGCTGTAGAGGAAGACGGCCGGCACCTCGTTGCTGATGGTCTCCTGAAGCTCCTCCAGGGTCTGCTTGCGCTTGGAATCATCGCTTTCCAGGCGGGCTTTCTCCAGCAGGCTGTCGGCCACGAAGCTCTTGAACTGGGAAAGGTTCAGCCCCTCCGCCTTGGCCTGGCTGCTGTGCCAATAAGGGTAAGCGTCGAGATTGTACCCCAGGCTCTGGCCAAAAATCAACAGATCGTAATCCCGCTTGCTCACCCTTTCCTGAAAATCCGCAGGAGAAAGCACTTCAATCGCCAGCCCCACGCCGATCTTCTTCCACTGCTGCTGAAGGGTGCCGGCCACCTGGGCGTAGGCCTCGGGCTTTTCGCTGGTGATCAGGTTGAGCACCAGGGGCGTTCCGTCCCCCCGCACGCGCACGGGCAGCTCCGGAGCCTGAAGGTTCCCCTTCTCCACCAGGTCCTTCTCCTCGCCGGAAAGGCCCTGCTGGGTGCTGTAGGTGATGGTGATGGCATCCAAAGCCTCCTTTTTCCCCTCGGCGTCCTGGGCGTAGACGGTGTAGACATTCTTGCCCTCCTTCAGGTTGCCCAGCTCCGCTTTGGCCGTGTAGCTCCACTGCCTCTCGCCAGGGACGAATTTCTGCAGCCGGTAATCGTCGATGAAAAGGGCTTCGGTTCCCGCAGGCGCCGTGCCGCCCAGGGTCACTGCCGGCTGGGTGATGCGGGTGTCCTTTCCGCCATTGGGGCTGGTGATGGCCGTGACCTGGGCCGTGGGCGAAGGAGGAGCGGCCTGCTCGGGCTGGGCCGCGGCCAACTGGTCCTGAAGGGCTTCCTTGTTGGGAATCTTCCATTCGGTATCGAAAAGGGCCCCATTGGCGCTTTGCACGTTGTACTGCAGGCGCCAGCTCTCCTGATTGATCTCCAGCAGGGGCGTGTCGATCGTCCTGCTTTCGCCGATCGATTCGGCCAACGCCTGCTTGTCCGTGCCCAGCTGAAGGGCCAGCCTCACCCCGCTGTTCTTGAGGAAAGCGGATTCGCTGTTGATGAACAGGGCCACGTATTGGGGCAAGTGATGGGACTGAACCTTGAGCGCCCCCTTCTTTTCCAGCTCCTTCTCCAGCTCAGGAGGGACATTGCGCAAACCATCCAAAGCGCCCAGGTTCTTGGCCAGCTCCTCCGCGCCGGGGAACACTTTGTAGGCGATGCTCTCGATGCCGGGCTTGCCTTGGTAGTAGCGGTCGAAAGCCTCCAGATCGTATTCGGTGTGGTCCGCGAAAGGCACCTGCGAAACATAGCGGTAGGGGCCCGAGCCGATGGGGGAGAAGTTGAAGGGCGCTGTGTCCAAAAGCTCCGGCGATTCGCCGCGGAGCAGGTGCTCGGGCAGCAGCCCGACCATGGTCTTGACCAGGAAGAAGGAATCCGGGCTTTCCAGCAGGAACTGCACCGTGGCATCGTCCACCTTGGTAACGCGGATTCCGCTGTAGTCGTTGTAGGTCAGCACCGCGCCTTTGAAGGCAGGATCCTTGATCAGGGTGTTGTAGGTGAAGACCACGTCATCGGCCGTGACTGGCTGGCCGTCGTGCCAAAAGGCATCCTTGCGGAGGGTGAAAGTGTACTCCTTTCCGTTGGCGGAACGCTGGAATTCAGCCAGATCCGGCGTGATCTGGCCCGTCTGGGGATCGTACTGGGTCAGGCCGGAGAAAACCAGGCTGACCAAATCATGCGTCACCGAGCCTTGCTGAGCGAGCAAAGGATTGATGGAGCCCACCTTCCCCACAGCGCCTTCGGTGTAGGTTCCCCCGCTGATCGGGGCGGCATCGGAATTCTCCAGGTAGAACGCCTGGCCCACCTCGAAACCGCTCCAGGCAGCCAGCAGAAGCAGAAAGGCCAAGGCGATTTTCTCGCCCTTCCTCAAACTGTGGATGAGTTTTCCGGGTTTCATCCGAAAGGATTACGCAGCGAGGGCTAGACCATGGCGATGGCCAAGGCATTGGCGACGAAAAGGATGGCCACCACAACCGTGGAAAGGAAGATGACCCTCTCCGGACCGCGGCGGGTGGAGCGGAAGCTCTGCTCTCCTCCGCCGACAGCGGCGCTCAGGCCGCCATCCTTGTTCTGCACCAGAATCAGGAGCGAAAGCAGGACGGAAAGGACGACCTGGAAAATAACAAGGGCGTTGTGCATAGGGGTTTCGTGAAAATTCAAAGGCAATTCTAGCATGGACCAGGCGGACGGTCCAAATTTTTGCTTGAGCAAAAGGCGAATGAGATCTAAAATAGCTCGCCTCCGCCTTATTTCCTTGCTTCCAAGGCATGAAATGGATGGACTGGCTTTTGGACCTTCTTTTCCCTCCCCGCTGCGCCCACTGCAAAGAAGAAGGGGCTTTCTTTTGCTCAAGCTGCTGGGAGAAATTGGAGAAAAAGCCCATCGGCCACGGCTTCAACCCCAGCAAAGAAGCCTGGCAGCATTTGGATGGACTGATCTACGGAGCGGACTACCACCACAATCCGGCCATCCAGGCCGTGGTGAGCCAGCTCAAGTACAAGTTCAACCCGCAGATGGCCCAGTACCTTTCCCGGCTGATGGAGGAGAGGCTGGGCCAATTGGCCATGCTGAAAGGGAAGCCTGTCGTGCTCATTCCCATCCCCCTTCATCCCCGACGCCTGCGGGAAAGGGGCTTCAACCAGTCGGAGCGACTGAGCCAAGAGCTGCAGAGGCAGCATTCGGGAAACCTGCGCATCGAGCTGCTGCTGAAGCGCGAACGCTACACCCAGCAGCAGGCCAAGCTGAAAAAAGAGGAGCGGCAGGAAAATCTAAAAGAGGCCTTTTCCCTGGCTTCGCCGCCGGATCTGGCCCGGCTGAACCAAGGGGTGTGCTTCCTGGTGGACGATGTGTGCACCACCGGCGCCACGCTGGAGAACGCCGCCAGGCTGCTGAAGGAAGCGGGAATCAAAAAGGTCTACGGCCTGGTGGCGGCGAGGGCGTTTCGGTGATGACATGCCTGGCCGACCGAACCATCAAACCATTGTTTTCGTAGGGGCAGAAGATCTTCTGCCCCTAACCACGTCCAGGTTTCAATCGGCCAGGCATTGACAAAACAAATTGAGGCGGTGTAGGATTCCGCCCGTGTCAAACCAATCTGCCTCATCCTCAACACGGCAACTGGAAAGCTCACAACGCTCAGGCCCCGCAGCACAACGTCAAGCCGACCATCGACAAGACAGGCAAGGCTCGAGGCGCGCTCTGGCCGGTTCGCATCACGAGCCAGAGGACCAGCCAACCATTGCCCAGCCTGATTCCGGCGAAAGCGAACAGTATTTGGAGTCTTGGAATCTCACTTTGGGCGATACGCTTGGGCGCAGCCGCTTCACTTCCTAGGACGACCCCTCGTCCTCCACTTGCCCCCTGGGCATGACACCCTTGGCCCGCCCTCCTTCTCCCGACGCCTGTCGGGATACGGTAGACGGGCCTTTTTTCTGCGCGAATTTGAGTAGAGGCGGAAAATTTTCGCCCCTACGTCTATTTTTGCTATCATGGGCCGGCAAATTAAATTTCCCCCATGAGCCTGAACGCCTCCATGTTCCGCGCCTACGACATCCGCGGAACCTACCCCGACCAGCTGCATGCCCAAAGCGCCGAGCGGATCGGCCAAGGATTCGGCACCTACCTGCAGCGCAACTTGGGGCTAAAAAATCCCCGGGTGGCCGTGGGGCGCGACGGGCGCACGCACAGCCCGGAGCTCTACGAAAGCTTCATCCAAGGCCTGCTCTCCACCGGCTGCCATGTGGCGGAAATCGGCCTTTCCCCCTCTCCCCTCCTCTACTTCACGGTCAGCCGGGGGGGATTCGAGGCAGGCTGCAACATCACCGCCAGCCACAATCCCAAGCAGTACAACGGCTTCAAGCTGGTGACGAAAGACGCCCATGCGGTCTTCGGCGAAGAGCTGCAGAAGATTCTGGCCCTGTGCCAGCAGGGCGATTTCGCCGCAGGCCAGGGACAGCGCAGCCAAGCCGACGAGAAAAAGGCCTATCTGGAAACGATGCAGAGGCTTTTCGCGCCCGACCGAAAGCTGAAAGTGGTGGTGGACACCGCCAACGGAGTGCCAGGGGCTTTTTACCCGCAATGGATCGCCGAGCTGGGGCACCAGGTGATCGGGATCCACACCGAGCTGGACGGAACCTTCCCCAACCACGAGCCGGACCCCATTGTTCCGGCGAACCTGACGGACCTGATCGCCAAAGTGCTGGCCGAAAAGGCCGACCTTGGCCTGGCTTTCGATGGCGACGGGGACCGGGTGAGCGTGGTCACCGAGACGGGCGAATTCGTCAGCGCCGACCGGCTGCTGATGCTGCTGGCCCAGGATGCGCTGAGCCGACACCCCAATCGCTCGGTCGTGTTCACCGTTTCCAACTCCCAATCCCTCTTCGATCTGGTGAAAGCCTGGGGCGGCCAGCCGGTGATGTGCAAGGTGGGCCACTCCTTTGTGGAGCATGCCATGAGCGAGCATCAGGCCATTCTGGGCGGCGAGCAGAGCGGGCACTTCTTCGTGCCGGAAGGCTACCATTCCTACGACGACGCCCTGGCCACCGCCTGCCGGGCGCTGAAGATCGCCAGCGATTCGGCTCAGCCCCTCTCCGGCCTTTTCGCGGACTTTCCCAAGACTTTTTCCGAGCCGGAGCTGCGCCCCCATTGCCCGGATGAGCAGAAATTCCAAGTGCTCCAGGCGATCCAAACCCATTTCAAGGACAAATACCCCAACACCCTCATGGACGGCATCCGGATGGATTTCGGCCAAGGCGGATGGTGCGGCATCCGCGTCAGCAACACCAGCCCCTGCCTTTCGGTGACCATGGAGGCCCAAACCTCCGAGCACCTGGGGCAGATCAAGGCCCTGGTGATGGAGCACCTGAAGAGTTATCCGGAAATCGAGTGGGGAAAATAACCCAGTGGTGATACCGATTGTGGAACCAATAGTGGCTCTCTTGTAATGCCAATTGTGGATCCTGTAGTGAAGCCGGTTGTTGAAAGTTGTGGTCACAATCGGTATCACCACTGGTATCACAACAGGAAATTCCTTCAATTTAAAAGCAAAATGTGCTAAAAATAAAGAGGCTCCTTCAAACAAAAAACCCATGGAAAACGGCAAGAAAATCGGCAAGCGTGCCTTTCGACTCCTCACCGGGGTGATCGTGGGCGGCGCCATCGGCTCGATCCTAGGCCTGACCCTGGCCCCCAAGCGAGGCAAGGAAACCCGCGAATACCTGCGGGACCGCTCCATGGAAATGTTCCTGAAAGGCAAGGCCGAGCCCCAGCAGGAAGCCAAAATCCCCTTGCTGAAAAAAATCCTTATCCGCCTGCTGGCCCCTAAGAAAAAATCCTGATGAAGCGCCTCCTCCTTTCCCTTCTGGCCTGCGGATCCCTCCTGGGCTTTTCGCTTGCGGCGCAAGCCGCCAGCCCCACCCTGATTCTGAAAACGGATTTCCGGATCTGGGAAGTCAGCCTCGAAGAGGAAGGGCTTCTTTCCTCCACCAGCAAAGTCTACCTGAACAAGATTCCCGTAAGCCTTGCAGCCGAAGAGATGCAGGCCTTGGCGCCCTACCTGTCTCTGCAGGAAGGGCAAGGAGTGGACCGCCGCAAGCTGGAGGAGTACCTGCGCAACCAGATCGCCCCGCAGATCGATCGCCCCGCGGAGCACGTGACCATAAAAAAGGATGCGGAAGGAAAGGTCGCCTTCGAAGGCCGAGGCTTCTACGGCAGGAAGCTGCTGGTGGAGCAGGCGGCCGAAATGATTGCTGCTGCGGCCAAAAGCCAGGTGGATTTTGTGCACTTGCCCTTGGAGAGGGAGCAGCCCAAAGTGACGGTGCTCGACGAAGAGCTCAAAACCATGGGCATCAAGGAACTGGTTTCGGCGGGAGAAACGGATTTCAGCCGCTCTCCACCCAACCGCATCGTGAACATCAAAGTAGGCCTGAGGCATTTCAACGGCCATATCGTGAAGCCTGGCGAGGAACTGGTTTTCGGCCAAGTGCTGGGCCCTGTAGAGGGCAGCACCGGCTTCCTTCCGGAACTGGTGATCAAAGGCAACAAGACGATTCCGGAGTTTGGCGGAGGCTTGTGCCAGATCTCCACCACGGCCTACCGGGCCGCCCTGGCGGCTGGCTTTCCTATAACTCAGAGGCAGAACCATTCGTACAACGTCAGCTACTATGCCCCGTCCGGAACCGATGCTACGATCTATCCGCCCACCGTGGACATGAGGTTCGTGAATGATTCCCCGACTCACCTGCTGATGCAGGCCTTCACGGTGGAGGAAGGTGGAGTGTCGAAGGTGTACTACAATTACTACGGCACCAAGGAGAACAGGAAGGTGACGATGGTCGGCCCTCATTACCATAGCCGCAGCAGCGTTCCAGGCAAGAAAGTGGAATACACAGACACCCTTCCCCCAGGCCAAGTGAAAGTGGTAGGGCATGGCGTGCCAGGCCTCAAGGTGAGCTGGTATCGCCAAGTGCAGTACCAGGACGATGCGCAAAAAAGCCCCCAGGAGCGCAGGGATTTCCTGGAGCACATTTACAGCAACTACCAGGCCCGGCCGGACTATTTCCTGATCGGGGGAAGCGATCCGAATGCAGCGCCTGCAATAAGCGCAGCTGTCAGTGATATCGACGGATGATTACAAAGGGTGAAAACTTGCAAACATGAAAATTTGAAAAGAGAAGCATACTCAATTTTCACTCTTTCAAGTTTTCAGTTTTCAAAAAATTTTCATCGGATGTGCCCCTGATACCCCACCCCTCCCCCCAACTCGTCCTCGATGGCCAGAAGCCGGTTGTATTTGGCGATGCGGTCGCTGCGGCACAGGGATCCGGTCTTGATTTGCCCAGCGCCCATGCCCACCGCCAGATCGGCAATGCTGCTGTCCTCGGTCTCCCCGCTGCGGTGCGAGATCACTGCAGTGAAGCCGGCCGCATGGGCCATGCGGATCGCCTCGATCGTCTCGGTCAGGGTGCCGATCTGGTTCAGCTTGATGAGGATGGAGTTGCAGGCCTTTTCGTCGATGGCCCGCTGCAAGCGCCGGGTGTTGGTGACCAGAAGGTCGTCGCCCACCAGCTGGAGGGAATCGCCCATCCGCTCGCTCATGAGCCGGAAGCCGCTCCAGTCGTCTTGGGCCAGGCCGTCCTCGATGGAAACAATCGGATATTTGGCGCAGAGCCTGGCATAGTAATCCACCATCTCCTCCGCCGAGAGCGAGAGCCCTTCGCCTTTCAGCCGGTATTGGCCGTCCTCGAAGAATTCGGAGGCAGCCGGATCCATGGCCAGAGCAATGTCCTCCCCAGGCCGGTAGCCGGCCTTTTGAATCGCATCCACGATCAGCTGCAGCGCCTCCTCGTTCTTGCCCAGGCTCGGGGCGAATCCCCCCTCGTCTCCCACGGCCGTGGGAAAGCCCCGTTCGTCCACAATCTTCTTGAGCGCATGGAAGGTTTCCGAGCCGTAGCGCAGCGCCTCGCGGAAGCTAGGGGCGCCCACGGGCACGATCATGAACTCCTGCATGTCCACGGAGCGCAGGGCATGCCTGCCGCCGTTGAGCACATTCATCATGGGCGTAGGCATGATGAGCCTTTCGTTGCCGCCCAGCCGAGCCAAATGGCGGTAGTAGGGCAAGCCCTGTGCCACTGCCGCCAAGCGGGAGGCGGCCAAGGAAACCCCCAGGATGGCATTGGCCCCCAGGCGACCCTTGTTCGGCGTGCCGTCCAGCTCGATCATGCGCCTATCCAATCCTTGCTGATCCATCACATCCCACCCCTCCAGCGCATCGCTGAGGGTTCTGTTGACGTTCTCGACAGCCCTCAGCACCCCCTTGCCGCCGTAGCGGGCCTGGTCTCCGTCGCGCAGCTCCACGGCTTCGTGGATCCCCGTGGAGGCGCCGCTGGGCACCATGGCGGAAGCGAAATGCTCGCCGGCGCGGGCTTCGACCTGAACAGTTGGATTGCCGCGGGAATCCAGGACTTCGCGGGCATGCAGATGGGTGAGTTTCATTTTTGTTTTGTTAGACTCCGGTAGTGAAACCAATAGTGATGCCGATTGTGACCACCGCTTTCAGCAATTGGTTTCACGACTGGCATCACAATTGGACTATCCAAAAGCTACCCCAAAAAACCCGGCGAGTCGAGCCTGAGCATGGCGAAAAAGCAAAGGGGCCCGAAGGCCCCCGATGGTGAGCGCACGTCAGCAAGCTCTTGTGGCTCATTCCTTGACCCACTCGCAGGGAAGCGAGAGCTCCAGCCCATTGGGAAGGATCCAAGTGCGAAGGCAAATTGAGGTTGCCCCCTCTTCCCATTCACAGATCCTTTGATTGCGATAGACGGAATGGCTGCTGCAAGACAAGCTCAGCAACGCGAGGTCGCTACGGATGGGGTCGAAGTGGGGAACGCTTTCTTTGGGGAAGCGACTACCCACCAGGTAAAGGACAGAGAAATCCCCTTCCCGGCAGGCATTCAGGCGCTCGGAATACCCGGCTCCGCGTTCGGAGGGGCCCACAATCTGGATGCAGTTGTTTTCGTACCAAGCCGAGGAGAACCTCTCTTCAGTCTGCAAGCCTCCGTGAGAAGCGGAAGGGGCTGTGGAGGAGCTGTGGTAGGGATCGCAGCCTCCAGCCGAGGCAAGAATGGCAAAAGAGACGGCGAAGGCGAAGATTGAGCGGAACATGGAACGGACTCCTTGAGTGTGGCTGTTTGGGTCATGCGCGGCATGCGCCAGACCGGATCAGCCGTTTGATTTCCTGAAGCCCCTTGGGAAGGATGGCCTCCTGCGCAGGAGGCTCCAGGAAAAGACGCGCGCTTTTTGAATGAGCAAGGGCAAGCGCTCCGGGGAGACTGGCCCGAGGAAAGCATCGTAAACTAAAAAAATAAAATCGTCAATAGAAGCGAATCAGCAATGACTCTAGCTCAAAAAAAACCTACAAGCCCAAATCGTCGATGTCCAGCTCCTCCCGGATCGCCTTGGAAGGCTCCTGGCCGTCGTCGAACTTGGGAAGCACCGCTTCGATCGCACCCCAGGACGCCTTGGGATCGGCAGCCGGAATCACCAGGGTCACCTCGTCGCCCACATGGGCCCGGAAATAAGTGACGGAAGCCAAAAGGACCTTGTAGGCTCGCCCTTCGGCCAGCACCTGGTACTGGCCCTCGTTTTGGACCAAGGGTCCAATCACGCTTTTGCGCTCCACCGGTCCGATCTGCTTGTAAAGGAATTTTCCCTCCTCGGTCACGGTCAGCTTCAGCACATCGCCCGGAATCAGCTTGGATTTGCTGGCGTAGTTGGCCGGCACAGGGAAAGAGTTGCCTTTCTTGTCCAGCATCCCCTGCCCATCGAAAACGCCCTCGATCACCCGTCCTTCGGACGACGAAGAGGACTTGGAGACTGTGGCCGCCTTTTCGGAATAGGCGCGGGCGGATTCCTTGGCGGAGGGCATGTTGCCAAGGTCGCCCAAAACCTGCTTGGCCAGCTTCAGGGCGGCCTCCGCGGTTTCAATAGCCTCGTAGGCTTTCAGGAGCTTGCTGTCGGTCATTGTTTGTTTCTGTTAGGGGGGGTGGAATGAGGCGGCGATTCAGGAAGGAAAGGAGGCGCTGGAGACCTTGAGGAGGGATCGGGCCAAGCCCTTTCGCATATCCTCAGCGTTCAGCAAGCCCTTCTGCGCTCCGTACTGATTCACTACACCATTTGCATTCAGTGTACCATAAACCAAAGCCTCTTTCAAGCTTTTGCCCAAAATCATTGCGCTAGTGAAGCCGCTGGCAAAGGCGTCTCCTGCGCCCAAAGTGTCCAGTCGCTTCCGCGAGACCACGGGGCAGAAAAAGATCCGCTTTCCGTCGCTGGCCTGAGCCCCATTGGGCCCGTCGGTGATGGCAACGTACTTTGCCCCCTGCCTCAGCAGTTCCCGCATGATCCGGCTGACATCGCTGGCATAAGGGGGCAAAAAGCCCTTGAATAAGCCTTGGGGAGAATGCCCTTCCAAAGAAGGCAGCTCGTAGGGAATTTTGGCGAAGAGCGCCGCCTCTTCCTTGTTCACAAACAGCAGCTCCGTGCGCCCCAAAAGATCCTTCCAGCGGCGCGCGCCCTGCTCCAGCTGCTCGCGGCCGGGATTCCAGGCCAGGCGAACCTTGGGGTTTTTCTTCAGCAGGCGGAGCAGGAGGGTCGGTACCTGGTCGTCCAGCCCGGTCAGGTGGTTGAGGAAAATCCAATCCGCCCGGCCCAAAGCCTCTTCCGGTAGATCCTTGACGCCGAAAAGGCGGTTCGCCCCGGAGTAATTCATCACCGTGCGGTCCCCGTCGAAAATGCTGATGATGGTGGAAAAGCCCGTCTTGTCGCGCTGGGTGGTTTTGGCGTATTGCAGATCGACGCCTTCCTCCTGCATGTTCCGGAGCACGCGCTCGCCGTACACGGACCCCACCTTGCCCACGAAAGCGGACTGGAAGCCCATGCGGGAAAAACCAACGGCGGTGTTGCTCGCCCCTCCTCCAAAGGTCTCCATCACCTCGTCGATCCGAATTTTCCCCCCATGCGGCAGGCAAAGCCATTTCTGGGCGGAGTGGGGGGAGCGCAGGCTCATCACGGCCTGGTCTTGGGTTTTAACGAAAATATCGAAGGTGGCTCCCCCGATTGTGAAGACTTTTGGTCTCATGGGACTTTTGTTTTAGCTTTGGCTGAAAATTAGCATAAAAAGGCTTTTCGTCCAATCCTACTCCTTGTTTTGGAAGACTCAACCTTGCTTTTGAGCAATAAAATTTAAGTAATTTTTGGACCGCGGTTTAAACTGCTCAAAGTAAAGAATTTTAAAATTATGTTTTTCCAATAAACTCTCTATTTCTTCTTTGGCGTAAAAACTGAACCAGCGCGGCATATTGACACCGGAACTCTCTCTATACCCCTCTTTCTCCCCCTCGATCAAGCCGAGCCCTAAGATTCCATTGCCTTTCAGTATTCGGCTTATTTCATTAAAAGCTTTCGGCAGATCTGCTTTTGGAATGTGAAGAAGCGAGGTGTATGCCCACGCTCCGTCAAATGAATTACCTTCAAAAGGCATGGAGATGAAATCCCCAACCACAGATTGCAATCCTTTTTCCTCGCAAAGCCTAACCATTGCCTCGGAGGCATCGAGACACATCACCTCAAGCCCCTTTTCTTTGAGCAAAAGACCATCTCTTCCGGGACCGCTCCCGACATCCAAAACACTACCCTGCACAAGTTCAGCGAATTTATCGAGAAACGTTCGAGGAAACATCTGCCAAAAGTCGACGGTCTCCTCATCGTACTCTTTCGCCATTTGGTTGTAGGTTCGGATTGTTTTTCGATCCATAGTTCGAATCATTCTTGAGACTTCTGCTTTGCGAAAGTAGCACAGAAAAGGGTTCTCTAATAAAGGCAAAACGCAGCCAGCGATCAATGGTTGAACTGCTCTATCCTGAAAGCATGGGAATCCTCTGGGCCGGAGTCGGTGGACAACAAAAGGAGTTCGGAATTGCCAAAGTGGAAGATGCTCAGCACCCCCAGCCAGTCCAGACGATAGTAGGCCGCGTAGATCATTTTTCCAAACCCTAGCTCAGAATATTGACATTATTAATTTAAATATTATAATAATTTTGTTTACCGGGTTATGGTGATCCGGTAACAACATTCTTCAGAGGAAGGATCTGATCATGGACAATCAGAATCACTTGGCTGCTGCGCAACAGGAACTCAATCGCCTCCGTCAACCCGGCTTTGACTTCATAAGCGACTACGGGGGGGCTAAAGGAAGTTTTTACTCCCATCTGAATGCTGGCGCGCTTACCCTCGAGGACGTCGGCACCAACGAGGAGGAGATGAGTGGGTTTGAGAAATTGCGTTTTGTTGCATACGGAAAGTGGTGGCTCGCCAGTCTTCGTGAAGGCAAGGCACCAGACCCGAACTACCTCATCAGCTTAATACGACGTGAGCTGAAGGGGGGCAAATTCACCCTCGAGGACATCGGCACCACCGAGGAAGAGCTAGCCAGTTTTTGCTCCGGGTCTTAGGGCTGATCATTGTTCACCACCCCCTTCCTCCAAAACCCCTCGTGCAGCGCACTGGGGTTCTTTTTCAGTGGCTGTGCCTTCTCGCATTCCATATCTAATCTTTATTTCAAGCTTAACTCCCTGAGAAGGTCTGAAATGGCGTTATGCCTTCTAACTATCCAAAAAAAACTTCATCCTGAAAAAAGCTCATGCTAAGGGTTCAATGGTTGAATTGCTGCAAGGTGAGGACATGCGCTTCCTCCGCCCTGGACTCCGGAGCCAAAAGCAACAGCTCGGAATTGCCAAAGTGGAACATCTTTAGAGCTTCCAGCCAGTCCAGGCAATAATAGGCAGCGTAGATCATTTTTCCGAAATCGCCATGCGTGACCAGCAGAACAGAGCCATCCATATGCCTTTCCCGAATCAAATCCAAAAGCTTTTGCGCCCTGGCCACGAGCTGCGGGAAGGTCTCCGCCCCTGAGGGCGAGAGAAAATAGGTGACGGTCTGCGTCTTCAGAATATCTGGATTACAGCGCGTTTCGATCTCGTTCACAGGGCAACCCGTCATGACTCCGAAATCCCTTTCGATCAGCTCGTCCAGCCGCACAGGCTCGCTGGAGCCCAACGCCCGGCTGACCGCCTGGGCAGTCAGGAAAGCCCGTTGCAGCGGCGAGCTGTAGATGAAATCAAAATGTAGACCGGCCTCTTTGATCTTTTGGGACAGCTCAGCCGCCTGGGCCATGCCCGCCTCCGTCAAAGGCCGATCCCTTCGCCCATTGAGCAGGCCGTCGGCATTGTCCTGATCCTGCCCGTGCCGGGCCAAGTAGATTTTGAGCATTTTGAATTATTGTTTTTGGGCAATAAAGTTCAAGTAGTTCTTGGATCGAGGCTTAAATTGCTCAAAATAAAGTATTTCAAAACCGTGCCGCGCAAGCAATTGCTCTATTTCTTCTTTCTTGTAGAAGCTGAACCATCGGGGCATATTCACGCCCGAGCTATCTCGATATTCCTCCGTATCGCCTTCAATCAAACCAAGCCCTAAAACACCTTTAGCCCTGAGGACTCTATCGATTTCTGCGAGAGCCTTGGAAATGCCTGACTTAGGAATATGCAAAAGCGAAGTATAGGCCCAAACACCATTGAAAGAGCTATCTTCAAATGGAATCGCCATGAAATCTCCCAGCATAGACTCGAGCCCTCGCTCTTTGCAAAGTCCTATCATCGCCTCGGAGGCATCGAGACACATCACCTCAAGACCCTTTTCTTTGAGCAAGAGACCATCTCTTCCAGGGCCGCTCCCGACATCCAAAACACTACCCTGCACAAGTTCAGCGAATTTATCGAAAAAGGTTCGAGGAAACATCTGCCAAAAGTCGACGGTCTCCTCATCGTACTCTTTCGCCATTTGGTTGTAAGTCTGTATTGTTTTCTCGTCCATAGTTCGACCGCCTTCAGAGCTTTTACCTTCGTATCGGTTTTCTGTTCTAAGGGCTAGCTTAAAACAAGGATATTATCAATGTCCAGTCTTCAAAACCAATGGCAGAGGATCGCCCTGGGCTACCGATCGGGTGAAGCAAATTTTCATCCCCCATCCCCTTTTTATATCCTAATCAGGAGAATTTGAAGGATGGCGGAGAGAGAGGGATTCGAACCCTCGAGACCCTTACGAGCCTACACGCCTTCCAAGCGTGCGCCTTCGACCGCTCGGCCATCTCTCCAGATAGTAGCGAGCAAACTGGTCCGGAGCGGAATCCTTCAGAAAGCCTGAGGAAGGATGGAGCGCAGGATGGAATCATGAAGGATCTGCGAAGCAAATCCAAGTGATTCCAAAGTTTGCCCTATTGGTGATAAGTAGCGAAAATAGGTTTCCCTATTCGTAACAGTAGCGAGTGAGCCCGTTCCAAAAGTGAAATTTGCGGAACGGGAGGAAGAAAATCAGGCGGTGACCCGCTTGAACCATTTGAGAGGATTCCTGGACAGATTGCGCAGGCCCTTGGCCGAAACGCGCAAGGTCATGGTTTCGCCCGTCAAAGGATTGACGATCTTCTTCTTCTGGAGATTGGGGAGGAAGCGGCGCTTTTTGGCGTTCATGGCGTGGCTCCTGGTGTTGCCGGTAGAAGGCTTCTTTCCGGTGATCTGACATACTTTGGCCATAGCGGTTGTCTTAAAAGCCCAAGCAAGCTATCATCCCGCACAGCCGCTGTCAAACAAATCGGCGAGAGCGCAAAAGTTCTTGGCCCTGGCGACAGCGAAAGCCTCTTGGAACCCAAAAAAGCCGATGGAGCTTGCCTATTCCCTCATCGCCCTGGCCGCCTGCATCTCGGTGCACGAAGCCTCCCACGCCTGGATCGCCTGGAAGCTAGGCGACCCCACCGCCAAAATGGAAGGAAGGGTGTCGCTGAACCCCCTGCGGCATTTGGACCTTTTGGGAACCCTGATGATTTTCGTGGCGCATTTCGGCTGGGGCAAGCCTGTGCCTTTCGACGAGCGAAATTTAAAACACCCTCTGCGCGATTCGGCCCTGATCGCAGTGGCCGGCCCCTTGAGCAACCTGCTGATGGCCATGGCGGCGGCTTTCGCGCTCAAATACTGGCCCATGCCCGAATTCCCCCACCGGGCTCTGCAGAGCATCTATTCGCTCAGCCTGGTGCTGCTGCTGTTCAATCTGCTCCCCATCGCTCCATTAGACGGGTCCAAATTCATCGGCATCCTGATCCCCCGCTCCGCCCAGCCGGCCTACCAGCGCTTTCTGGCCCAGGGACCCATTTGGCTCATTGGCCTGGTGCTGGGCGATCGGCTCGTC
>JACCDN010263753.1_pt1 | contig 24839 bp, 15 predicted proteins | sample 7441691 | NCBI WGS metagenome assembly JACCDN01 (sample SAMN15323439, study PRJNA562643) | freshwater metagenome | isolation source: river surface water | place: USA:Blue River Watershed | collected 2017-08-16 | reverse complement strand
TCCGTATAAATCCCATGTTTTCCTGTCCATTTAGCATAAAACAGGCATAGTTTACGAAAAAATAATTCGATTGTCTCTAAAAATCCTTGATTTTAAGCGATTATTTTAGGGGGCGGGAATCGCTGTATGCAATTTGCTGTCAAAAGACCCTGATTATTCCAACTTTAAAAAAATTCTCGTGATCAATAGCTAAGAACATCGAAGGTGATCATTAAAATCATACTGACCATTCATGGTGCAATGATAGGCGATATTTATCGGCGTTATTCATGTGTCATAATCAGGCGTGCAAAAGATTTTCGAGTACTCGCAATAACCTTGGGCTATTGACTGAGCTTGTTGAATAAAAATAGTCTGCCAAATAACCCTTTCGGTCTACTAAATATTTATGAAAATTCCATTTGGGTGCAGTCCCAAAACCAAAGGTTTCTCTAGCCCAGCCATAAAAGGGATGGATCGATGCGCCCTTCAGCCGCTCTTTTTTCACAACGGGAAAGGTGACGCCAAACCGTGCTTGGCAAAAAGCCTGGATTTCTTCATCCGTCCCGGGTTCTTGTCCCCCAAAATCGTTACTGGGCACCCCTATCACCACCAGGCCACGATCCTGGTACTGTTTGTAGCGCTGCTCTAAGGCCTGATATTGTCTGGTAAACCCACATTGGGAGGCTGTATTCACGATTAATAAAACCTTTCCACGAAAATGGGATAAGGGGAATACCTCGCCCGTAGCACTCTGAAAGGAAAAATCATAGGCTGTTTTACTCGGATTAATCATTGCCTCGGTCCTCCCCTCAAAAAGACATGGCTATCGCCTCAGGGGGAATGTATCATATTTTTCTATCCGCATAGAAAAGGAAATACTTTAATGAAGCCACTATCCATCGATGCGCTCAAACAACTTTTTACCGAAGCAAGAACCTACAGGGCCTGGCTTCCCAAAGCCGTCCTAAATGAAGACCTTAAAGCCATTTATGAACTGATGAAATGGGGACCCACCAGTGCTAATCTGTGCCCTGCGCGCCTTGTCTTTCTACGCAATGGCCCTGAAAAAGAAAAGTTGATTGCCTGTCTTTCACCGACCAATGTCGATAAAGTAAAAGGGGCACCGGTGACGGCGATCATTGCGCAAGACCTACTGTTTTATGACAAAATCCAAACCCTCTTCCCGCAAGCCCCTGCTTACCGTGATACTTTTGCTTCTGACAAAGCCTTTACCGAAGCAACCGCCTTTCGCAATAGTTCCTTGCAAGGTGCCTATTTTATTTTAGCCGCCCGTGCTCTCGGTTTTGATTGTGGACCCATGTCTGGATTTGATAATCAAAAAGTGGATGAACTGTTTTTCGCCGATACTGCTTGGAAATCCAATTTTATTTGTAACATTGGCTATGGAGACAAGACAAAGCTTTTTCCACGTCTACCCCGCTTAGCTTTTGAAGAGGCTTGCAAGATCTGCTAATACCTCATCAAACAAGTTTTTCCGAATGGCACTCGGGGGCATACATCCCTGGAATCGATGCCCCTGGCCAACATTCGTAAAAACTTATCAAACAGACGACCAGTCTTTATAGACTCCATAGCGCTTGACGCACAAAAAAACAGTGTGATCCAAAACGTCTTTTCAGCGTATCCATCGCCCAATCGTGCAAACCAAGCGCCTTTAACACATTCCATAAACGACGATAGGTTTCTTTATAACTAGATTGCTGTGCTGGAAAAAATTCTAAGTAAAAGTCTAATTGATCGATAAGCGCTAAAGCTTGCTTGAGGTCTTTTTTCTTGTATTGATCCTTTTCTGGCAATAAAATAAACTGGCGTGATATTTTTAAAGAAATAATACTGTGCACTTCTAATGCTTTGGTCTTCCATTGATCATTTGTGATTTCCATATTGTAGGCTCTTTTAACAGGATTGAGTTAGGGTGCCATAAAGAACCCTGGAGTACTATTGCCGGAAGGGTGTTTTATTTTATGCCACAATGGCGGGTTTTAAAGGCCTTTGCTACCCTGCTTCACCGCGATCCACGCACTATTCCCATGCACCGAGAAAACATCCCTCAAAAAACTGGGCGTGAGGAACGACAGCCAGCTTATTTTGCGGGAATCTGAGTCTGGCAACTAAAAAATCCTGCTGCTGCTGGGTCAAATAAGTGTTCCGAATGGCACTCGGGGGCATACATCCCTGGAATCGACGCCCCTTTTGCACACTCGGAAAAACTTATTTAGCCGATACTAGAAAAATGTCGAAAAAAAACCAGAACTTTGATAGCATAGGAGGCAGCAGGGCTTGGCTCCTTTCAAGTCAGGTTTTGCGAGTGGTGTGTGAGGTTACCAGACCTCATACGCTGCGACCTTAGTTAACACCCACTAAAACCTCATCTAGCTACCTTTAGCAATCGGGCTGCATGTCTTTTGTCTTAACCAGTAGGGGTTCTATCGGCAGCGTTCGTTTCTGCGTAGCGATTCTATTAAAAACAAGCGGTGGTGTCGGCATAGCCTCGGTCTCACATCTGATAACCGCCATTTTTTGTTTTAGCATTGAACTTAAGTTTGGCTTATCTTTATGCAAAGGAAGAATACAGCTTTCTAAAAAGTCCATTTTAGAATCACACGCGTGGAAAAACCAACTGGCTTTTCCTGAAATACTTAAAGCCTCCAGTAATATATCCATGTCCCCATTTGCCAAAGCTAACTGTTCGAGCAATGATCGGTAGTTTTCGCATGCAATTAAATTGCCTGGTTTTTCGCCATGGAATACTGTTTTGTGTACAGTCTCAATCCATATATAACGATTTTCTGGTCTATGTAACTTTAAAAGAACATCTTTAAAATAAGATGCCTCTTCGGGTGTAATGATTAAACACTTTAACGTATTTTTTATTTCATCCCGAATCATTAAAACAAATAATATCTCTTTCTTATAAAAATCCAGCTTTTGTGGTTGGCTTTCACAAGTATCTCTAAAGTTTTGGCTCACAAAAATATCGGAAGAAAACTCCCATCGACGATCGGTTGCTACACGTACTAAATGGTGGGTTTGCACCATCGTTTCAAGTGTCGCAATATCCATAAAACGCCCAACCACTTCGGGTTCCATATTCCAGTTTCTAAAATCCACAAAGTACCAGCGTTTCATGTGTAAAGGCTGTACTTTGTTTTTGCTGTGTAGCTCAGTGTCGCACTCCATCTCTTGTTCTTGCTCTGTGTTTTGCTCTTTTTCAATATTCACTTCTGTTTCGTTCAAGCCATCGCTATTATCAGGCTGAATAACTTTTTCCAAGCAAACGGGTAACATTGCTTCCATCATGGATTGTAATTTTTCTTCAAACCCAGAAACTGCTTCCTCTGTTAATACAATGCCTGCTTGCGACATTAAAGAAGCTCTTTGTTCTAAAATACTACAAATCATTTTTTCTAAAACAACGCGCGTATCTTCTAAGGTTGTAATGTGCTTGAACTGTTGGAAAGCAGACCCTTCCACTTTAGAGAAAAACACAGGTTCAAAAACCTGACAAAGCTTTCGTTTTAAGGAGATATCTGATTCTTTTAATAGGCGCATCAAACAATCATGTCTTAATGCATTGCGCAACTTTTGAACCACAGAGCTATAATGATCGGAAGATAATCGTTTTATTTGATTTTCAATACAAATCTCCAAAATAGCCTGAACACTCCAATCCCCGCTTGCTATATTTGGATGTGCATCCTGAACTTCTTGAGGAACCACAAAGATAATGCGCTGATTGTATTTTAAGTTCCGCATACGCATAACGGCTTGCAATACATCACGCTCAATTGTTTTAAGACCTAATGTTACTAAAGCATAACCAGCAGATGCTTGAAGAATATCCGTTCCAGTCGTGTGTATTTGATCATAATAGGTAAACCACTGTTCAGGCTCGCAATTTAAAGTCCGTTTTGTATACTCATAATCAGTGCTTTTAAGCGCAATAAGGGTGCGGTCCTTTATAGTTAAGGCCCATAGCTTATTCGATTGATCGAAAAATAATACGAAACAATAGGGTTTCTTCATACCTCTTGAGGCTGTTAATGCATCAGAACTCAGATAAGTTGCCAATTGATCAGCAACCACTTCATTAGAAACGCCCTTAAAATAAGCACCTAAATCGATCCAGGCCTGTAACTTAGAGATTGCCATCTCGGGCATCATTTTCACAATACTTGAGATCGATTCTTCGACTGTATTGGCTGTTTTTGTCTGTAAAATAGGTTTCTGGGCATGCCTCATTAAGAAATCAACCGTTTGACCATCAATCCCTAAGCCGTTCTCAACATCAGGACGCATACCGTGAGGATGACAACGATAGGTCCAATCGGTACCCGTTACACCTTGAAGGGTCTTAAATTGAGAGGCATGATTCTGTGCATTGCTGCGCGCTGTAAAGCCATTTTTATCAATATTATTTAAAATATGATGCTGCAAACAATAGGTCTTGACACGATCGTTATTTCGTACGCTTTCATAAAACCTATGCAATGCAGCTTGATCATTTATGTCTATCAAAACAAGATCCAGTCCTGTTAGCGTTTTAAACTCTGAACGAACCACCTCCAAAGAAGTCTCGCCATCTGGCCCCAGCGGTTTTTCTAAGCGCTGCATGTAACTGTCGAGCATAGCCAAGACAACGGCCTTTGAAAGGGGTTTCATGCGATGAATTTTAATAGTATGAAGTACGGTTTCAAGATAATGACCATGCCGTGCATTTTCATTCGGAACATTATTAGCAATATAGGGAATAGATAATTCGCGTTCAAAACCAACTTTCGTCTCATCATGTGAAAGACCAATTTCCTCATCCACCGATTTTCGTAAACAGGCCGTTAAAAAGTTAAGGGATTCAGGCTTTATTGAGAATAACTCTTTATACAAGCCAATCATATCTTGTTCGACCGCATTAAAATCATCGATGAAAAAAGGATATTCAAGTTTTCCACCTAAGATATAATCCTTTAATTTTTCGACATGACCAGCATCGTCCTTTTTTAACCGTTTAAGCATTTCAAATAAGGGGCTCTTCGCTTCTGAAAATAATTTCAGGATCAACAAAGAAACCAGTTGTGGCCAATGTGCCTGAGAAAGTGTTGTTTCTCCTTCTAAAACATTTTTCATGAGTATTGCAGTCGGTTTTCCTAAAATAGACGCAATATCGATAGCTTGTATGAAATCAAACAGATCTAATATAATTTTAATTTCATGACCAGGGACTGGATCGCCCTTCCCTACCACTTGAATGAGCTGTTTTTTAACGCTCAAAGCAAGATCGACTTCATCTAAAATAGCATTACCTTCTATAAAGATAGCAATAATTTCATTAAAAATGCTCAAGCGTTCATTGTTCAGTTCATTATCAATACTAAAACGTAATAGCTTGATATATTTTAATTCAAAGGATTGCATGCTTTCCCGAGTGGTTACCAAATATTCCCGCGCTAGAATAATTGAAATCAAACGATCTCTAAGGTTTTTTAGATAATCCACTGTACAGTCTACTGCATCATCAAAGACAAAGGAATGCGCTGATTTTTTCCACAATCCATAGGTTGTTTCATGCAAATCATTCAAATTAACATGCAATAATGCCGAAGGAACTTCCACGACCGATAAAGTGGCCCCCGTTGCCATTTTTAAAGCAAGCATGGGAATAATTAAGGAAGTCTTTCCACCACCCATAATAAGTTGTGCACTTTGACTTATAAATCCAGCGGGTGTTTTTTGACTAAGACTTTTAAGATAACCATATTGTTTAGGGAATATTCTTTTGTTTTGATAATATTCAAACAATAAAAATAGAGGCTCTTCGATGGGCAAAAATGATCGCTGAAGATCGATTAGCTCTCCAACTTTTTTCAAACGATCAGCGCGTATATCCTTTTCTATATTGGTTTCTAAAGACCCCTCTAATGACCCTTTCAAACGCTTATAATGTTGTAAATCCGTAAAGCGCGATAGATAATCTAAAATCTGAAGATTTAAAGCTTGAATCTCAGTATCTTCTAATACGGTATATTGTTTAAATAAAGTCTTATCCTGGCAAAGATACAAATACAGAATGTCTTCGAATGTAAGAGCAAACCGTTTTAAACCAAAAATCTCTAGCTGATGTTCTGTTTTTTGCGATTCATCCAGAGGGGCTCTATTGGCGCTTTTCATTAGTTTGGAAGCCAAGTCTTCAAGTGACTTCTCTTCGTGTGTAATATTACGCATAATAGTTTGAAGCAACACGTTTAACGCTGGTGATTTCTCTTGATAAAATCTAAAAATAGCTTCGTTTTGAACGGTTACACGCTCATTTTCTCTAACGCCTGCCTCATAATCTTTTTCTAGCTCAGTCCAAAATTGCGTAGCAAGTGCATTTTCAGCTAAATGCTTAGAACTAAAAAAAGGTTTTACTTCATTTTTTGTTGAATCAATGCAATATTGTCTGAAGCTTTGTTGATATTCAGACAAAAAATCCCAGGTATTATTGACCACCAAAGAATCACTGCTAGCTTTATCTAAGGGCCGCTCTAAAGATACCAAGGGCAGAGGCTTTAAAAGCACATTCGAGGACTGTCCAGATAAAGACCAATAGGAAGCTAATAATGTTCTTTCCTGTTCGGGGCGTATCGAAATTTGATGCATCAACTGTTCAAAAGCCTGGCTTGGATTTTCACGGGCCAAGGCGCAAATCTCATCGCTCAGAATAACAGGATTCTTTAGAATAAATCCTAGTACAGAAAAAAGCTTATCTTCGGAAGAAAAATGTTCGGGTGTCATTTGTCTCCACGCCAAATAATTTAAATGTCCACCTATCTTTAAGGCCATGAAAGCATACCCGGAATGTTTGCTATCGGCAGCAATCTGGCAAAAAGAAAAGAATGATGATACTAAATAGTTTAGTTGTCTTTTAGAATCCCACTTTAAAAGGTCTGACTCTAAAGAAGCACTTCCCAAACGATGCTGATGAAACTTTGATAATACAAGACTCCAGGTTTTAAATCTAAAATGAACCTCGTTTTTTACAAGAACATGAAGGTGCTCATACATAACAGGGTCTGTAACATTAACCTTCATATTTCTTGAATGTCGCAGCGCTAATTGTTGCTGTTCTAATTGTCTATGACGATAGCGAATATGTGTTTCTATTTCATGCGTCAATGGCGCGTGACCTACTGTGGTAACAAGCCAAGTATAGAGCGGGTCTTTTTCTTCTAAAAAAACAACGCCTTTTTGATAAAATAGACGGGTGAAATTCTGTAACAATACTTTAAACGTATCGACAGGCAAGCCATCTAATTTTTGAATACTCTGAGATTGATCAATAAAAATGATTGCAAGAGGCTCTAATTTATTATCTTCCTCCACAATCAATAAAGGTAATCTTTTACGCAGAACATTTTGATTTTCTGGCAAAATGGCTTTCGAAGATGTAAAAGAAAGCCACAATCCATTTTTCGTGCTATCCCTCAATAAAACAGATAATAAACTTTTTTCAATTTCAGGTGGCAGAATCATACTAACAGGAATATTGTTGTACAAATTAAGATAATCTTTCACGAGTGGATATAAAACAGCTGAGCTACTACCATAAAAGGATTCCGTTTTTCGCCCTAACAACCCTTGATAAAATCGATTACCCAATCTAAAACGTTCGTTTTGAGTCATATAGTCTGATAATTTTCCTGAAGCCCTGCCTGAAAAAGAAACCACATGGGCTTGTGAGTTTTGTTTCTCAACCATAGCGGCAGCTAATAGGCGCACCGCAGCGAATTCGGGCGATCCAATGAGGGCGTCATTTTGAATAACACACTCATGCGTATAGACTGCTATTTGGGCCGGCAACTCTTCGATCATACGCCTTAACCATTCTAGGTGTTCGGCTGTTAAAAAGACTGGGCGATCGATAATGTCTCTTAAAATTTTATAAGCTAAAGAGGGCAATCGTTTTGCAAGATATAAATAGGCAAGATACAGACTGGCAGTTAAATCTTCCGATATCAATTCGCCCGATTCTGAAAGGGTATAGCCAATGGTGGATTCTTGTTTAGAATAATAAAATAATTTTGGATCCTCGGCCTCAACCTTAGATACGAAACCAGCCTTTAGAAGCCTACGACTTGGTACCTTATTGGTTGTGTCAAATACATATCGATAGTATTCATTATCGGATGCCTTATCCATACAATAGAACTCTTGCTTAGGCATAAGAACGAGCGTTCTTAAACGATCCGCTTGATAGGCTGGCAATGGCACGAGAACGATAGCGGCATCAAACCCTGGAATAACCGGATGATGACTTAAATCAATCTTATAACGGTGATCTTTGGAAAAGATATAACAACTTTCACCCTCTATCATGGTTTCTTTAAATTCAAGATCATAGCGAGGCAATCGGATTAATAATTCATCATGCGAACAAGACCAAATTTCAATAAAGCTCAGATCTTCAAAATGTCCAATAGAATGAAATTGTTGCTGGAACCATTGGACATAAAAATCAAATGGGTGATAAGTATCAACAAGATACCATCGTTTCCCCTCTGCTTCCTTAGCAATTTTTAGTGTTGGAACATCGATACAAGCTAATGTTTCTTGGGTGATAGAATCCTGTATTAATAGCTCTTTCGATTGACCGCTTTCATCCACCTTTGCCCAAGCATGGATCCCAAAGTGGCGCAAGGTTAAGGGTAGTGCTAATGTAAGATTTGGAATATATTCATACCAGGCTACCACGCCATGATGGTTTATTTCACGTTGTAATAGGGCCTCTTTTTTTGAAGGATCGCTGCCTAAAAGGCTATGGAATCGATATTTTTGTCCCTCATGAGAAAATTCATAAGTGTTTCGATCGTTCGAAACCATCGATGGAATGGATTTAACAGAAAAAAAGAACGTAAATAGAGGATGATTATAAACACTAGGGGGTAAAGGACTACAAGACTTCTGGTCAGTACAAACAGAACCTTTAATTAAATCGACATAGAAGGTTTCATTTTCAACAACATATTGCAAAAGAGGGAAATGAACTTGCCATTGACCACCCTTATTCTGCGATTTAAGTCCAACAATAGACAATACAGGCTCGGCTAATTCAGCTAAGAAGCCCTGTTTTTTCTCGCCAAGATCGTTTAGATATTTTAAAAGAGCCGGCACTGTGCACGCAATAGCTGCACCAACTTCCGTTTCTACATAGGGATCGACCCAATCGGGATCCGTATAATTTTTTCTAAAAATAATAGCCTCAATATAACGAAGCGCATCTTCATCGCTTGAAAAGCCATTATCAGGCAATCCGAGCTGGATGTTCCAAATAAAGAAAGAAACTGTTTTTTGCAATTGGGCAATGGTGTTTTCGGTTCTATCTTTTGTTTTAAGGGTATCGACCAGTTTTCTTAAGCCATCGTTTAAAATGACAGATAACTCTAAAATCTTTTCATCTTCTAGATTGAGATTCGCTACTATTTTTCTTAAGCACAGTGCAACTTTCATAAAAAAGAAAAGGGGCTCTTTAAGGGTTACTCCTTGAATATTAGTTCCAAACCCTTCTTGGATGATTTCAACCAAGTCGGACAGCAAAGGGGGATTTTCTTTTAAGGCCTTCTCAAGAAAATCAAAGAAATATAAATTTAAAAATATATAATTTTGAATATCAGTGTCGTTTAATCGTGCAGAATGTTTTTTCATAAAATCGATTGTGGCAACCACTTGTGTTTCTGGCTTTAATCGAATATTAGAAAGTGTCCTTAAAAGGCAGGTTTTTTCGCTGAGAGTTTCCCCTTCGTTCTGAGCAAGAACGATATTGCTTTCAGATCGCTTTTCAAGCAACCGCTGCTTTATAGATTCATCACTGATAGCGGGCTGTGTCTTTTCCATCGTATAAACCTGAGAAGACACATAGAGCATACTCGGAAAAATATCGCGCGGCGCACAATAGTTTCCATACATGGAATTCGAATATAGCCGAACACCATCTTTCCTCGGAAATGCTTGCCAGAGCTCAGAGGCTGATTTTATTTGAAAAAGCGCATCCATAGATCCTTTTACCAATAAGCCACGTTCATAATTTATTTTTTGAAACAACAAGAAAAGCCGAACATCTTGCATGATTTTTTGATATATTGGCTCGGCTTTCAAAAGCTCACATTTTTTCAAAAAATAGTACGTTGCTTGATGCAAAGGTTTGTCTTTGATATTATTCAAATCGTCACGCAAAAGCACACTTTCACTGCCAATCGTCGATGTGTCTAAAAGAAAGCTTTGTACCCGACCCTGTAAATCGTTGAGAATATCGGAATCTTCCTCGATTAAACGGTGGATAAAAATGGTAATACCTTCATCGTACTCTATCGATTCCTTCTTCGCCACGAGCCACTGGTTAAAGGCCTCCTGACTACTGTTTTTATTAGGATCGCAGCTTACAAAATAGACTGAAGGATTACAGTGGCTTTCTACAAACAACATGCCACTATTATCAAAATGAGCGTGCTTGAATTGAAGCATAGGGTAAATGTTGTTTTCTAGCCCTGTGAAAAAATGCACCATAATATCACAAGCGATCTTTAGCCCTCTTTCCAAAACAATACTGTGCTTGGCAAAAGGTTTATGATCTTGTGCAGCCACCGATGCGGCGTATAAAGTATTTAACTCGGCCAGTGTTTCTAGTGTTGTGCTTTGTTCTTCTTTTGATAATCTTAAATAGCAATGATCTTGAAAAGGAATTGAAAAATAAAACCTATCGATATGAAGAATGACGAAGGTCTCATACCCTAAAGCATAGTTATGCCTACAGTTTTCTAACAAGATTTTTAGGGTCGCCAGTGCATTTTCAGCTGAGTAGCTTACAAACTCTAAAACAGGCTCTGTTGAAACACCTTTTTGATCTGCTGAAAAACTTAAATCTTTCACAGCTAAAGAAGGAACCTGTTGGTGAATAACATTCAAATGTTTTTGATGTGCAATCAAGCACTCACGTTTAGGAGCATCCATACCTGGCTGATAATGAGGCAGATCCATTTTGCTCGCTGGCCGCAACAATTGTAGTGAGGCTTCCATCTTTTGTAATGCTATGGCTATGCTATCTTTTTGTTTAACCTCCAAGACACCCGACTTTTGAAGCTTGAGCAAAAGCCTAGCCGTATTTTGGATTGCAAAACTAAGTTGATGAACCATCGCTACTTGACCCAGGTTAGCTTTGCAGCGCTCGTAATAATCTTGAATAGAATGACATTTAATACCTAAGCGTACTTTTTGATACACACGCTCATCCAATGAGGTTTTCAACAAAGACGACATCAGTACTTTATAACTACAAGTACCACTACGTTGTGCTTTGGTTGTTTGCAAAGAGAACACACTAGCCTGTGTTTCTTCAAAGCCAAGCCTTAAAGCTTCCCCCATAAGAGCCCGGTACACTCTATGTTCATCATAACCTTTAGAAATAAATAGCGGTAAAATTACCGGCTCTACGAGTATTTGTATAAAATCTTTTAATATTTCCGGATTGTCTTGAAAGTCCGAAAAAGAGAAGGGCAACTTAAAGCCTTTAATACTCGAATAGTACACATCGTTCGATTTTTCTATGTTTTCGTGATATAGTTCTAACCCAGCACCTGTGTTTCGAATAAGAAAATACCATTCGCCATTTTCCATCATTTTAAAGTCATACAACATGGCATGTCCGGAAAAACCAGGCAATCCTCTCCAACCGCCTGGAATTAATAACGCTCCGTGGTTTTCTAATAGTTTTTTAATGATCAAGGAAACAACTTCATAAACCCTAAAATGACCTGTATTTTCCAGGCTGCTTTTTGATTCGTTGGCAATCGCCCCAAATGTTTGAGAAAACAGCATGGCCGTCTGCATTCTTTTCTGTATTTCACTTAATGTCTTCTTTTCATCTTCATCGAAAAAAAGCGCATGACTAACCTCTGTTTTTTCTATACAAGAAGATAAGTAATGATATAAATAGGCAAGCGAACGCAACGAAGTATAGCCTTCTAACTCATAAGTGCCTTTTAAGGCTGCATCTTGATGAATGTGTGCAAACAAACGATTATCGATGGGGTAACTCACACTGAGCGCTGTATTATCATCTTGGATCTTTGTGAGAGAAGAGCTTGGCAAGCTTTGATATTCAGAGAAATCTTTAACAAACCTTAGCGCATACAAACTATCAGGCTCACTCTGTGAAGCACAGATTTTCATCAGCTCGGCATGGGCCAGCTTTGGATAATAATCCTGTATTAATCTCACACCTTTCTCATTGCGCTCTTTTAAATAAAATTGCACTATTAATTTTAGATCTTGCTCTGAAAAAAGATCACACTCCAGAAAAAAACCAAAGGCTTCGGTTTCGACCGGATTATTGCCTGATAATCTTTGCAGAACTGCTTTGCTAATCTCTAATTCATTTATTATGTTACTGGGACTTTTCAGGCTTTCTCTTATTGCCTCCTTGAAATCTTTATACAATAAAGGAGCAGCATTATAGATTGTTTTTATTAATTCTAAAAGCAGAGAAAAAATATCGTTGTATTTTTTTTGATCAAATAGAATCTCTGAACAATTGCCACTAAAATCTTCGTGCGCCCACGAATATTTTTGATCAACCTCAAGTATTTCCTTCAGATCTTTTACCCAAAGACTCATAAGCTTAACCGCATTTTTCTTGTTTTTTTCAACATCCTCTTTCGAGGATAAAAAACTTCCTTTTTGAATATTTTTTATTATAAATTTAAGCCCGGAACAATAGAAGCCGAACAAATCCCTATTACTGACTCTAAGAACATAAACCCCCCGAAAATTATCCTGTGAAATTTGTCCGTTCACCGCAATAACAGAGTCATCGAAAATATTGATATAAAAAGGATGTTTTTCTAAGGTTTCAGAAATTAAATCACGTACCCTCTGTAACGCCGAAAAACACCTGAGATATTCTTTGAAGAGTGCTGCTAGGAAATTTTCCCTGGTTTTTTCTGTTAAAGCCTCTAGTAAGATTTCTAATACTTTTGCTCTCTCTTCATTCTGAAACATATCTGTAAAAAAACATTCTTCAGTTACAAAACATTCTTCCGTTAAGTAGGGATCAAGCCCCCCTCCTCCTAACGCCATGAGCTCTTTAATAACTGATATTTTATCTGAAATACATGCTGCATGCATGGGAGACATTGCTTCTGAAAATTCTCCAAAGTCCAGTGATACTTGTTGATGTATATTCGTTATCTTAGGATTTTTTGGAAATTGAGGGTGATACTGTTCTAAATGATCTTCTAAAACGGGGCTGAGTGACTGTCCGAAATACTGGATTTGTTCTTGTTTTTTACTTTCAATTTTATCTGTGATTGCTTGTCTTAGTTTTGCTTTGTTTTCACTTTCAATACTGTGTTCTGAACTGTCATTGAGCGCAGCACAAAACGCTGGCCATTGATCTAACAGTTCTGTTAATTCATATAATTTTAGGGCATCAAGCTGACCTTCTAAGGCCTCGTCGCTTTCACAGTGGTATAACGCGTTTAAAATCATTGTCAACTCCATCTATCCAAACCAATAGGCAAAAAAATATTTATTTTAGAAGTTGGCACTCTAACATTTTATTTTCTCGATTGCTACACTATTTTTGCTTTGTGTATGAATGAGAATCTGAATTTAGGTGCATCTTCTCTATTTTTTTTATTATAAACATCGATTGTACGGGTGGGCCGTGATGGATTTGAACCATCGACCAATAGATTAAAAGTCTACTGCTCTACCAACTGAGCTAACGGCCCCGGTTAAGTAGGTCATTATACCCTGCCTACCGCAAGCGTCAATCGAATCTTTAGGCCCGACCCGGATTAGGCTAGAACTTTGAGCACGGTTGCCCCTATTTCGGCGGGAGAATAGGCAATATGGGCACCTGCTTCTTCCAAGGCTGCATATTTTTGGGCAGCGGATCCTTTACCGCCCATAATAATGGCCCCCGCATGTCCCATACGCTTGCCTGCAGGTGCAGTCACCCCTGCGATATAGGCAATCACGGGCTTCTTCATATATTTTTTAATAAAGGCTGCTGCCTCTTCTTCAGCACTCCCTCCAATCTCACCCACCAACACCACAGCCTCCGTTTGGGGATCTTCGGCAAACAGGGAGAGGATATCGACAAAATCGGTCCCCTGTATGGGATCGCCTCCAATGCCTACACAGGTACTTTGGCCCAAGCCATTCGTAGTGGTTTGATGAACGGCTTCATAGGTAAGGGTACCCGAGCGTGAAACAATACCAACGCGTCCACTGCGATGAATATTCCCTGGCATAATGCCCATTTTACAGACCCCCGGTGTAATAACACCTGGACAATTAGGACCAATCAGCTGTACAGCTCGGTCTTTAATATAATCTTTGATTTCCAGCATATCTAAAATGGGAATACCTTCACTAATACACACCACCAATCGAATACCCGCATCAATGGCTTCAATAATAGAATCTTTACAAAAAGGTGCAGGTACATACAAGACACTGGCATCGGCTTGTGTCGCCTGTACCGCATCATAAACGGTATTAAAAACAGGCAACCCTAAATGCAAAGTGCCACCCTTACCGGGTGAAACCCCACCCACCATGCGGGTCCCGTATTCAATGGCTTGCTCAGAATGATAGGTGGCCTGACGTCCGGTAAAACCTTGGCAAATAACCCGGGTGTCTTTATCAATTAAAATACCCATATTTTTATCTCCTTGCTGCTTCAATCGCACGATTGGCGGCTTCTTCAAAGCTTTTTGCGACAATAATATTCAGGCCACTTTGTGTTAATAGATGATTGGCATCGATGGCATGATTGCCTTCAAGCCGAACCACCACAGGCACGCTTACCCCCACCTCAGAAACAGCTTTAATAATACCGGCTGCAATTAAATCGCAGCGCACAATACCCCCGAAAATATTCACTAAAACGGCTTTTACTTGCTTGTTCAGCAGAATAATTTTAAAGGCCTCGCGAACCCTTTCTTCGGTTGCACTGCCTCCCACATCTAAAAAATTGGCAGGACTGCCCCCCTTTAATTGAATGAGATCCATCGTAGCCATCGCCAATCCTGCACCATTGACCATACAGCCAATCGTACCCTCTAAAGCCACATAATTGAGTTCCCATTCGCGCGCTAAAAGCGCCTGTGCATCTTCCTGAGACGTATCTAACATCGCTCGCAGGGCTGGCTGACGGTATAGCGCATTATCATCTACATTCATTTTGGCATCTAAACACATCATATCCCCACGCTTAGTCACCACCAAGGGATTGATTTCCAACAAACTCAAATCATTCTCAATAAAAACCTTATAGAGATCGGTCATGATACGGGTAAGTTGTCGGCTTTGAAGGCTATTGAGCTTTAATTTGATCGCCAGATCTCTACATTTATAAGGCATCACACCCAATAAAGGATTAACACCCAGCTTCAAAATAGCGTCTGGCTGATCTCTCGCAACCGCTTCAATATCAACCCCACCCGAAGCAGAGGCCACAAAAAGGACTTGTTTAGTGGCGCGATCGACCAGCATACCCAAATAAAATTCTTGTTGAATATCGCAGGTTTCTTCCACCAATAATTCATTCACTCGCTGCCCTTTTGCATCGGTTTGATGAGTGACCAATCGTGTATGCAACAGCTGACGGGCGGCCTCTTGGAGTTGTTCTTTGCTACCAACCCGTTTCACACCCCCCGCTTTACCACGTCCCCCTGCATGAATTTGTGCCTTCACGATCCAATGCTCAGTATTTAAGAAGTTAACTGCTAACAAGGCCTGATCGACACTATTCGCCATCACACCTTTTGGCACCGGAAGACCATATTCAGCCAATATTTTTTTGGCTTGATATTCATGTAAATGCATACGCAATTCTCCCTGGCATTTTTATATTTCCAACCATAGTCGTGCTGGTTCTTCTAATAATGATTTCACTGTCACCAAAAACTTCGCGGCATCCATGCCATCAATGATACGATGATCATACGACAAAGCCACATACATCATAGGTCTTATCACAATGATTCCTTCTTCAACGATAGGTCTTGGCATGATTTTATGCATACCCAAGATAGCACTTTGGGGCGGGTTCAAAATAGGCGTGGACATTAAAGAACCAAAAACACCGCCGTTCGAGAGGGTAAAGGTTCCACCCTGAATTTCCTCCAAAGTTAATTGATTATTTTTTGCCTTGTCTGAAAATGCGACAATTTTTTTCTCGATGTCGGCCATATGCAGTTTGTCGGCATCGCGAATGACGGGCACCACCAAACCGCGATCAGAAGCAACCGCCACGCTTATATCATAATAATCATGATAAATAATGTCTTGCCCCTCTACTGAAGCATTGAGAACAGGAAATCGCTTAAGGGCTTCTACCACAGCCTGTGTAAAAAAAGACATAAAACCTAAACGCACACCATGATCTTTTTGAAAAATCACTTGGTATTTTGTGCGAAGATCCATGATGGGCTGCATATTGATTTCATTAAAGGTTGTAAGAATGGCAGCCGTTTTTTGGACCTCTACCAAACGTTCTGCAATACGTGTACGTAAGCGACTCATCGCAACCCGTTTTTCAGAACGGGATGCAGGCTGTGTCAATCCTGATACCGAATCTTGTACTGTATTGACAGTGGGCGCGGATGCCTTTAACACATCGTCCTTGGTAAGCCGACCTTTTTTGCCTGTACCCTGTAGATCATGCCAATTGACATTTTTTTCAGCCGCCAAACGTCTAACCGCAGGTGAAGAAGAGGGATCCAGCAGACTCAACACGGGTTTTTGGAGGGTTGCTACCTGTTGTTGAATGCTTGTCTCGGCGACAGGCTGTGCAGGTGAAAGCGCTTTGGGCTGTTCAACGGTATTATTGATCGTGACTGCTTCAAAAGAACCGATTATTTCTTCGGATGTTACCAAAGAACCCGATTCTTTTATGATTTCAACCAAGGTGCCATCACAGGGTGCAACCACTTCCAGCACGATTTTATCGGTCTCAAAATCGACCAAATGTTCAGATCGATGAATCACCTCGCCCACCTTCTTATACCAAGTTATAATTTTAGCCTCTGAGATAGACTCTGGTAATACAGGGGTTTTAATCGGAATACTCATTGCACTATCCTTTCACGAAAAGCCTCTTCTAACAAAGCTGTTTGTTGATCGCGGTATAAATGAACATACCCCGGTGCTGGTGCTGCGGCAATAGGTCTGCTAATCAACGACAATGCTTGATGTTCGAGCAAACAGGCTTTCAAACGATTTTCCAGACCATACCAAGCACCCTGGTTTTTAGGTTCTTCCTGACACCATATAATATCGACAACCTTGGCATAAGGCAGCATCACGGTCCGTAGTTCTTGATCAGGAAAAGGATAAAGCTGCTCTATTCTCAGGATCACGATATCTTCGCGTTTTTCTAAACGTCTTTTCTCCAACAATTCATAATAAATTTTTCCACTGCACACAATGATTTTTTTAGCGTTTTTGGGGGACAAGGTATCCATCTCTTCTAAAACAGGCTTAAAAGAACCAAATGATAAATCTTCTAGGGTAGAAACTGCCCATTTATGCCTTAACATATTTTTAGGTGTCATAATCATTAAAGGCTTTCTTAAAGGACGTAGCACTTGACGTCTTAGCAGATGAAACATTTGTGCCGGAGTCGTGGGAACACACACTTGCATATTTTGTTTAGCACATAATTGCAGATAGCGTTCGATACGTGCGGAAGAATGCTCTGCACCTTGCCCTTCATAACCATGGGGTAAAAATAAAGTTAAACCACTTTGGATGCCCCATTTCTGCTCGGCAGCGCTGATAAATTGATCAATCACTACCTGGGCACCATTGGCAAAATCGCCATATTGGGCCTCCCAAATCACTAAACTCTTAGGCTCTGTTCTTGAAAAACCATATTCAAAAGCCAAAACAGCTTCTTCCGATAATAAAGAATTCACCACTGAAAAGGCGCTTGGATCGTCGCTGATATGCGCCAAGGGTGTATAGGATTGTCCATTATTTTGATCGTATACGACAGCATGTCGATGAAAAAAAGTGCCACGACACACATCCTGTCCTGACAATCGCACCATCGTTTTTTCAGACAAAAGACTGGCATAGGCTAGATTTTCGACAAAACCCCAATCGCAAGGTTTTTTTCCTGTGGCCATGGCGCGCCGATTCTCTAAGGTTTTTTCTACGATAGGATGCAAACGAAACCCCTCTGGCAGCACAAGCTGCTGAAGGGCCAATTCCCCTAACCGTGGCAGATGAACCCCCGTGTCTGTATGGGTTCGCCAATCTTTGACCATATAGGGTGTCCAATCGCTAGCAAAGGCGCGATTCGGAGCCTCCACTAAATGATGTAATAAAGGGTTTTTCTTGTCATCTAAAAAAGATTGGTATTGTTTTTGTAAATCAAAGAGCTCAATCTGCGTTAAACGTTTTTCTGCGATCAAGCGATCGGCATAAATGCGCAGGGCTGTGGGCGTTTTACGGATCTGTTGGTAAAGCAAGGGTTGGGTGACCAAGGGTTCATCCGCTTCATTATGCCCATGTCGTCTATAGCCGATTAAATCGATAATACTGTCTTTATGGTATTGTAAGCGGTATTGTAAAGCGAAAAGCATGGCACGATACACAGCCTCTGGATCATTAGCATTCACATGTATAATGGGCAATTCAAACATTTTTCCAATATCCGAACAATAACGCGTCGAACGCGCATCTTCCGGATCGGAGGTCGTAAAACCAATTTGGTTATTCACAATAATATGAATAGTGCCCCCCACTTTAAAACCATGCGTTTGGGACATATGAAAGGTTTCCATGACAACCCCCTGTCCACAAATAGCCGCATCTCCATGGATGGTAACAGGTAAAACCTGCTGGTAATTGCTATCGATACGACGTTGTTGCCTGGCTTTTACAGACCCACACAGCACGGGACCTACAATTTCTAAGTGTGAAGGATTAAAGGCTAACGATACATGCACCTGCCCATGGGGCGTGACAATATTGGAAGAAAATCCTTGATGGTATTTTACATCACCGGCTTCTAAGCTGGTTTCATGTTTTCCCTCAAATTCATCAAACAATTGACGGTGTCTTTTACCCAGCAGATTGACCAGCACATTTAAACGACCCCGATGAGACATACACATGATAATTTCTTGCGCACCCATCGCAGTAGAACTTTGGATCAAAGTATCTAAGGCTACGATTAAACTATCATTACCCTCTAAAGAAAAGCGCTTTGCGCCTGGATATTGAGCCCCTATATATTTTTCTAAGCCTTCGGCCTGTACCAAGCTTTTTAATAGATGCTTTTTGATTTCAGGGCTGAGTGTTAAGTCTTCATGCATAGACTCTAAAGAGGTCTGTACCCAATCCCGTTCTGCAATATCACTGATATGCCGATATTCATAGGCCATCGCACCACCATATAGGCGCTTCAAATCGGCCAAAATTTGTTCTAAAGAACGCTGTTTAGCACCTGCTAAAGTGCCCACTTCGAAAAGCGTTGGGAGATCACGCAAGGATAAACCATAACTTTTGAGTGTGTGTGCATTAAGGGTATCGACCGCTGGATGAGACAAAGGATTTATTTGAGCGTTCAAATGTGACTTCGCGCGATAATCTTCTATGAGCGCTAAAACCTTTGCTTGTTTTTCGTTGTAAGCGCTATCTATCTGATCGCAGGGTACAGGGGCAGAAGACGCAGGGGACGTTACCGCCAATTGTTCAAAATAAGTGCGAAAGCTTCCAGGTACCGATCCCGGATCTTTTAGAAAATCGTCATATAAAGATTCTACGTACGTCGAACGCATTCTCACACTCATTTTTTAATCATTTGATCACGAATCTCTGCAATCGCTTGATTGGGATTTAAATCTTTGGGACAAGACTGCACGCAACTCATAATACTACGACAACGAAAGACACTATAGGCGTCTTCTAGTTGTTCTAAACGTTCGGGCGTTGCATTGTCACGACTATCGACAATAAAACGCGCCGCCTGAATCGATGCTGCCGGACCTAAAAATTTATCAGGATTCCACCAATAGGAAGGACAGCTGCTCGAACAACAACCACATAAAACACATTCATAAAGACCATCCAATTTGGCACGATCGGCAGGTGATTGTAAGCGTTCTTTCTCGGGGGGTGCTTCTGTGTTTTGCAGATAGGGTTTTGTTTTATTGTATTGCTCAAAAAATTGGGTTAAATCCACAATTAAATCGCGAATCACTGGCATGCCCGGTAAAGGTCTTAAAACAATCGGTTCTTTTAAAGAGGCTAAGGATGTAATGCAGGCTAAGCCATTACGTCCATTGATGCTCATACCATCTGAACCACACACGCCCTCCCCACAGGATCGCCTAAAGGAGAGTGTTTCATCCTGTTCTTTTAAATAGCGTAATGCATCTAAGACCATGGCGGGTTTATAACGCGCCACATCCAAAGTATAATCCTGCATATACGGTTTCTTATCAACCGAAGGATTATAACGATAGATAGAAAATTGCATTAATACGACCTCTCTTTTGGTATAAAGCCTTCCATGCATAGGGGTTTTAAATTCACGGGTCTACATCCCAGTTTATGCTCTGAAAAATAAAGCGTGTGCTTTAACCAGGCTTGATCATCGCGATGGGGAAAATCTTCCCTCGCATGAGCCCCGCGACTTTCTTGTCTGGCCTCGGCAGACACCGCCGTTGCCATGGCTACCACCATTAAATTATCCAATTCTAAGGCCTCGATACGGGCGGTATTAAAGACTTGGCTGTTATCTGCTAAACAGGCTTTTTCTAAACGTTGATGAATACTTTTAAGCTTTTCAATCCCTGCTCGCATGCTTTTTGCCTCTCTAAAAACACCAAAATGATTTTGCATGACTTGTTGTAAAGCAAGGCGAATACTGTGAACACTTTCTCCTTTTTTAGCCTTATTCCAACGATCCACGCGTGCAATAGATACACGGGGATCGAGAGGTTGTTGTGTCTGTGCTGTCTTGGGTCTCTGATGGACAGCTTCTAAAATATGATTGCCGGCCGATCGTCCAAACACGACTAAATCCAGTAAGGAGTTGCCCCCTAAACGATTCGCACCATGTACGGAAACACAGGCACACTCACCCACGGCATAAAGCCCCTGAACGGCCACTTCAGTACCCTGGCTATCCAAGGTTAACACTTGACCATGTTGATTGGTTGGAATACCCCCCATCATATAATGCGAGGTTGGCACCACAGGAATCGGATCTTTCATTGGATCAATACTGGCAAAAGTCTTGCATAAGGATCGAATGCCGGGTAGGCGTTTTTGAATGAGATCGGCCCCTAAATGTTCCAGTTTTAATAGCACATAATCACGGTTGGGCCCACAACCCCTGCCTGCTTGAATCTCAAGGGCGATGGCTCTAGACACCACATCTCTTGAGGCCAAATCTTTGGCATGCGGGGCATAGCGTTCCATAAAACGCTCACCCTCTGCATTCACCAAATAACCCCCTTCGCCCCGACACCCTTCAGAGATTAAAACACCCACATGGGCTAAGCCCGTGGGATGAAACTGCCACATCTCCATATCTTGGAGCGGCAATCCCGCTCGAATGATCATGCCTAAACCATCACCGGTATTAATCAACGCATTGGTCGTGGATTGATAGACACGACCGGCTCCCCCCGTGGCTAGGACAATAGCCTCTGCACGTAGCACACGCAATTCACCTGTTTCGATACATAAAGCTAAAGCACCTGACAGGCGACCCTCTGCATCTTTGATGAGATCCACCGCATACCATTCGCTAAAAAAAAGCGTTTTTGCCTTCAGATTTTGCTGATACAGGGTATGCAATAACGCATGACCTGTTCTATCGGCGACCGCCGAAGTGCGTATAGCCTGCCCACCTTTGCCAAAGTTCTGTGATTGGGCCCCAAAAGGACGTTGATAAATACGACCACTCTCTAAACGTGAAAAGGGCATACCCATATGTTCTAATTCATACACAGCCTGTGGGCCTTCTTGACACATATACTCAATGCAATGCTGATCGCCTAAATAATCGGATCCTTTTATCGTGTCGAACATATGCCATTTCCAGTGATCCTCTGTCACATTCCCTAAGGCTGCATTAATACCACCTTGCGCTGATACAGTATGCGATCGCGTTGGAAAGACTTTGGACAATACGGCCACCGGTTTTCCCTGTTGCGCGATCTGTAAGGCGGCCCTTAACCCAGCGCCCCCTGCCCCAATAATCAAGGTACCGACCGCTTGCTCGGATAGTGCCATTAACGCCCCCCCCACAAAATAGCAATACCCCATAAAAAATGACTCACAAACATAGCCAGAATACTGATCTGCGCAAAGCGCCTTAACCCTTCATCCTTCAGATAATCGGTCGTAATCGTCCATAATCCTATCCATGCATGTAGTAGCAAACTCAAAAGCGCAGCCAAACTAAAAATGCGCATCCATTCATGCGTAAATAATGTGTGCCAATCGTAATAATAGAGCGGATGATGTGTAAGCAGATAACCCAGCAAAAAAAAGCCATACAGACCCAAGATCACCGCACTGATGCGCTGTAAAAGCCAATCTTGTAATCCAGGTTTTCCAAAACAGGTTGCTGATTTCATCCTACAAACCTATACACCAATCCTGAAAAAATGAATAAGGCGATTATCAGTGTCAGGACTGCACCACCTGTACTTTTTGTTTTTGTAACACCCACGCCTACATCCATCAGCAAATGACGTAGCCCTGCAACTGTGTGATAGCAAAGCGCGGCTAAAAAGCTTAAAAAAATGATTTTACAAAAAGGCTGCTCCAAAAAACCCTTCCATTGCTTAAAGGTGCACGCTGAAAAAAGCGATTGCTCTAAAGCCCCTAACAAATAAGGAATCAAGAGAAAAAGCCATAAACCTGATAAACGATGTGCAATCGAGACCCAGGCTGTTAAAGGAAAATGTATGGCCAAAAAATTTAAATGTATAGGCCTTGTGGTTTTTTTTCTCATAGCTGCCAACTTAAGGTTTAGTCTGTTGTAACGATGTGGTCATATCAGCCGCTGTTTTTTGTGCAAGCAATTGCTGCTGATTCAAATTCAATACATCCAGTTCTTTTTGCAGTTGTGCCTTTTGGGCCTGTAAGGGTGGCAGAGAAGTCGGATAAATCTCTGTATCGATTTGCTTTTGTACGGACTGGACCTGTGCAATTTTCGCAGCAATCGCATTAGACAAAGCAAGCATTTGGGTCTGATAAGCAAGCGCTGCGGGGCTTGGAGCTGCTTGTGTGGTTTGCGCTTGGGGCACGGCAAGTGGTCCATCCGCACAGATGCCAGAACTTGCCAACATACTTAGGAAGCATCCACCTAAAATTTTTGTTAAATGGCTATCTAACATGCTTTTCCTCCCCTGACCGTATAAATGCCTACACCCATTCAGTCTAGTACAGAATAGAGGTTCAATCTTTTGAATTTGCTCTTATACTGAAGAACTGAAGCAAGACTATTATGCAAGGATGACCGTATGAACGATGCTAAGGCCAGCCTCCATCTTCCCAATCGAGAACCCATCGCGTTACCCCTCTTAGTAGGGACTGCGGGCCCTCCGCTTGTAGGCATAGGCCATTTACAAAATCATGGTGTTTTTACCTATGATCCAGGTTTCCAATCCACAGCATGCTGTAGCTCTGCCATTACCTATATCGATGGTGATAAAAGCGTTCTGCTCTATCGAGGTTATCCGATTGCCCAACTCGCAGCGCAATCGGACCATCTGGAAGTTTGTTATTTACTCTTAAACGGCGAACTCCCGACACGTGCTGAAAAAGAGGCTTTCGTCGATGAGGTGCGTCACCACACGATGATCCACGAACAGCTGGGTAGCTTTTTTCAGGGTTTTCCAAGAAATGCACATCCCATGGCGATTATGTGTGGCGTGGTGGGTGCCTTATCGGCCTTCTACCATGATTCTTTGGAAATTAAAAATCCTGCACATCGCAAGCTTGCCGCCTTACGTTTAGTGGCAAAGATGCCCACCATCGCCGCCATGGCTTACAAATACTCGCTGGGACAACCCTTTGTCTTTCCTAGAAATGATTTAGATTATGCACAAAACTTTTTACATATGATGTTTTCGATCCCCGCAGAACCTGAATACTTAAACCCTGTGATTACACGGGCTATGGATCGGATCTTTATCCTACATGCGGATCATGAACAAAATGCTTCAACTTCCACCGTGCGTTTGGCGGGTTCTTCGGGGGCTAATCCTTTTGCCTGTATCTCAGCAGGTATTGCAGCCCTCTGGGGTCCTGCCCATGGCGGTGCGAATGAGGCCGTATTGAATATGCTGTATGAGATTGGGGATGTGACACAGATCCCTAAATATATTGCCAAAGCCAAAGACAGAAATGATCCCTTTAGGCTTATGGGTTTTGGACATCGTGTCTATAAATCCTTTGATCCCCGTGCCAAGGTAATACGCGAAAGCTATCATGAAGTCATGGAAGCCCTCCAGATCAAAGATGATCCCCTCTTTGCATTAGCCATGAAACTTGAAAGTATTGCTCTAGAAGATCCCTATTTTGTGGAGAAAAAACTGTACCCGAATGTAGACTTTTACTCTGGGATGATCCTGAAAGCCATTGGGATCCCAAGCAATATGTTTACCGTGATTTTTGCGATTGCCAGAACGATTGGCTGGATTGCACACTGGAATGAAATGCTAGGCGATCCAGAGCTTAAGATAGGCAGACCCCGTCAACGCTATACAGGGCCTTTGGAAAGGGATTTTGTGGGGTTGGATAAACGAGGGTAACAGGGCCGG
>JACCDN010529371.1_pt1 | contig 24864 bp, 21 predicted proteins | sample 7441691 | NCBI WGS metagenome assembly JACCDN01 (sample SAMN15323439, study PRJNA562643) | freshwater metagenome | isolation source: river surface water | place: USA:Blue River Watershed | collected 2017-08-16 | reverse complement strand
TTTTGTCAGCAAGTCGTCTAAGTGTCTGGTCTGAGATTCCGATGGTAGCTTTAACTTTTTTACCAGAGATGTATTTAGCATCCATACATAATAGATATTCTGATAACTTTAAATAGTATTATAAATATTTTATATGTTACTACTACTGAAATAATAATATTTCAGTATGTTTAATAATAAAAATGGACAGCTGTTGAAAGCCTTTCTGGAAAAGTTATAACGATTTTCTTAAACTGCGTAACATGTTGACATCATGCCTGCCGCATCTATTTATACCACACGTTCCTAAAAAAGCCCCGTGGTATACAAAAACGAAATGGTCGCAGAAAAGACTCGAACACAGACTAACAGGACTGATCTTGTTTTTGAACTCTTGTTACAACACAGTTGAAATCAGAAACACAGACGTTTGGAAAAGTTTTACTAATCCAGGACTGTTTAACACAGATCACTATCGTGATGTGAAGTACGTCACCAACTATGTTGTCGAAAAAAGCCCGTTTATCGAAGTTCATAATATCACTGTCGAAAACAAACAGTATGCTCTAAAATCATTCTGTATGAAGTATTATAGTCTAGAACTCATTAACAACGAGCTAAACATTCACTTGTCACTAACACATAGTTCATGACTTAAATGTTATGGATATATTATAAATGACGAACGTTGTGAATTAATATTAGAGCTCGCAGATAAAAGTCTAGCAGATGAATTAGACGACACATATGGTCTTAGTAAAGAGTGTGTCAAACAGATGTTTTATAAACTGATGTTAGGTGTGTTTTATCTTCATCATAACAATATTGTACATCGCGACATCAAACCAGAAAACATATTATTGATGCCTGACAAGTCGTTAAAGATATGTGATTTCGGGTTTGCACAACACAAACCTAAAGAGTGTATGTCAAGAGCAAAATGTGGTACTCCTAATTTTATTGCTCCCGAGATTTTGCATCAGGACGAGTATGATGCAACTGCAAGTGACATATATTCATGTGGTATGACACTATATGCTATGTTAACAGGTATACAGCCATTCGCACGTACAGTATTGCACAAGCTGCCCAAAACTGTTATACATTTACTAACAAAGATGATGACAAAAGATGTCAAGTCAAGAATAAATGTGTCACAAGTCTTAACACATCCATGGCTATCATCTTTATATAATGTGGCTGACATACAAAGCATAAAATCAGATATCAGACTGCCGTTGAATGATCTTGATGTCATGTACAAAAACATGTCGTCATCGTCGTGCATTACCAACAATAACAAGCCAGTCGAATACATATATCGAACAAAATACCATTACAAATAATTGATACAACGATATTAAGAGTTATAATAGTATATAATTATACTATTATGCATAAAAATATTGGATATCACGTTTCAATAAAGAGCATTAAAGACACAACAGATCAGTTGATTAACGACAGTGTTGGCGTTGCACAGATATTTATTACAGGTAACATATCTTTTGCAAAATGTACTATAAAAGATGATTCGTTACTATGTTTGCGAAACAAATGCAAAAAAAACAAGATAAAGATTATTATCCATGCACCGTATGTTGTTAATCTATCAAACATAGAAGAGGCAAACTTCAAGAGATGCAAATCATTAATATTAAACCAACTCGATATAGCAAACAGAATAAATGCAGTTGGCGTCGTGATACATATGGGCAAAAGAAACAACAGTAAGACCAAACAAACATTGGAAGAGAGTGTTGCCATAGACAATTATAAAGAGTCTGTAAGCAAAATTATTGAAGAGTATTCCGGAAAAGCAAAACTTATATTAGAGACGTCTGCAGGTCAAGGCAGCGAGATATGTAGCAAGATTAATGAATTGAGCGAGATGTATTACAGATTTACTGAGACAGAAAGAACAAAACTCGGAATATGTATTGATACATGCCATGTTTTCGCAGCAGGCCATGATATTTCTGGTGTTGAAAACGCTAGAAAATTTTACAAAAAAGTAAATAAACTGTTCAACAAAGACGATATTACATGTGTTCACATGAATGACAGTAAAGACAAAGTAAATTGTAAGAAAGACAGGCACCAAGACATTGGCCAAGGCGAAATTGGTGTTGATGGTCTTAAATATTTGTTCAATAAGTTCAACGAAAGAGATATACCAATGGTTTTAGAAACTCCGACAGGTCTGTTAAGCTATATGGAACAGATAGAATTACTAGAGTCAAAAGAGTAATTACTAGAGTCAAAAGAGTAATTACTAGAGTCAAAAGAGTAATTACTAGAGTCAAAAGAGTGCTGATTTATAATACATATAGTCATTTTACAAAAGATTTAATTTGTTAAATTTTTCGTTTAGTTCAGCATTTGTTTTTTTTAGTTCGTCAACCTGTTTTAAAAGGTTCTCAACTACTTTTTTAATGTTGCTGTCTGTTACAAGAGTGTCACACGGTTTACAAGAAGTGTTAAGATGTCTGTCGAGATTCCACTGATTGCTATATTTTTTGTTACATCTGTTGCACAAGAAAACATGTTTTTTCTTTTCTGTGTCAGGTTTATTCTGCACACACGGAAATTTGCGGTTGACATGTCGTTCGTAATTAGATTTTCTCGAAAAAGTTTTTCTACATCGATCACACAGATATTCCATAGATTTAATATATCATAACAAACAAATTTTAAACAGTAATTAAATATTTAGACAACTCAAGATATTGTTGTTAGTTTCAAGAAATTACACACTTGATTTTATATTAAAATCAAGTGTGTAAAGCTAAAATTACAAGCCTTGCTTGAATCTAAAAGAATTTCACGATACTTCTTCACGACAACGTTTCGAATATATAGGTATATCACGTTTATTGTACAAAATCAACTCGATATCTTTAATCAAGGCTGCTCTTATTTTCTCTTCGTCATAGTCTGTTTTTATCTCGTTGTACTTGTCGACAATTTTAAATGGAAGTCCAACACCCTGACTGTTTAGTTCGTCGACTTTGTTAAAGATTATATATGCTTTCTCATCATATAAGTCATCTATTGTGTCACGTTTATCTTTTATGCACCAATTTTTGCCGTCATGAACCATAATATATTTGCTTTTGATGTTTGAGATATAGATATTATGGTTTTCAGGCTTATTTTTGTCAAAATGTGTTTTGACAACTAAATCTTCAATGCTTCTGTATTGGCGATTAATGATGCGCATCCACTCTTTGTTTGTTATGTGACTTATGTCTTCTTTTCCAAAAGCGATAATGTTTATAGTGTTATTAACAATGCCAGTGTTAGTTGTGTTGTTTATTGTTCCGTTGTTTATATTTTTACCAGAATATGTTATTTTTCTTTCAAGTCTTTCATTCTTCCTGTCAAGCTTTTCGTTTTTCTTGTGCAGTTTCTTATTGTCTTGCTCGACAGCTTCGATCCTCAGAAGAAGGTTCTGAAATATGATCTCTTTATCTTCGTCTTGTTGTTTTTTTATTTTACATGTTGATTTGATATGTCTTGCGAGATTAGAACTTGTCGAAAACAGTTTATCACAATAAGAACACTTATTGTCTAACATAGATAAATGTTCGTCAACAACAACTAATTCTAAATCCGTTGACGGTCCTGAACCAGTGTCTGCAATAATTTTGTCACAGTGTCGAGACAGAGATTTTTTCGGATTCGATTCGGATTTTACGGGATCACAAGGAGTTTTGCGCATGATATGCCTTTGAAGATCATACGTATCTCGAAAGACTCTATCACATTTTTTACAATTTATTGGCATAATTGATAACTGTATATATATTTATTTATATATAATATTCCCGTAAAATCCCGTAAAACTGCCCGCAATAGAGATTTAGCCCAGAAAAGACAGTTGCTCGTTTTTTTGGAGGAAATGAGGCAGATTTCGAGCAAAATAGATGTTTTTAGTCGTAGTTTTATAGTTAAATGTCGTAGGTATATACACTTTTAATTGTGTGATTTTCAGAGAAACTTAAAAAATCTTATTTACAGTCTTATACACATTTCATTTTTTATAGAAAAATTTAAGATCAGATCTTACCCCTCCGTTCTAGCTGTTTTATATGCGTCCTAGTTGAGTTTTCTCAATGATTTCATCGAAAACCGTAAAAAGAGGATTTTTTCGGATTTTTTTCGGATTTTTTTAGATTTTTCTGAAATTTTCCTCTTCATAATCAGCTGTACTTTTTTAACTGTTTGTGCATATTTTTAGGATTTCATTAACTATTACACTTTTATACTAATTACTACATAAAATGTAATATATGTGCCTTATTAGAATTACGGGATTTTACGGGATTTTTCCCGTAATTTGCCCGTAATTACGGGATTTTACGGATTATTTTGCCCGTAATTTGCCCGTAATTTATATACTGCTATACTTTTGCTCGATTTTTTCAATGTGGAGGGGGGGAGAGAGGTCTGAAAATTTCTAGAAAATCCTGAAATCGAAATTTCGGTCCAGGTCAATTTGAATTACGATTTTCCTGTTTTACTTGAACTATTACTGATGTTTACAATATAAAAGTAATTATGCTTCTATATTTGTGACCTGTATAAAACTGTGACAGAAAATCTAGACAAATATGTCTAGATTTTCTTTTAGATTCAAACTTTGCTTAATATTTAACTACTCTTCAATCTTTTGACAACCGGATATTGCAAGTTCCATTGTCGCTTGATGTTAAACCACGTGAACTTGTTAATTTAGATAGTTAAATTAAAAACATATGTTGGTTTATGACACTCTAATTATACTATATTGTTTGTGTTAATATAGTTTAATCAGTGTGGACATTAGGATCGTTGCATTTGTGTTTAGAATAGTTAAGACGATTTGTATATTTAGTAATTAAGTAGTCGATGTATTTTATAATCAGTATCGATACTGTTATAGCACAGGATGTAAGCATCATGCAGACGACACATGTTAATAACGTGTAAATAAATCCAAACGCTGTGTCAACTGAATTTTTCATTGTATGCAGATATAGTTCATCAAGAACTGTTTTGTTGTAAACCACAATCATTATAATACCTGTTAAGTGTCTGATACTGCTATGGAATTGTTAAATCAATTTTATCAACTGCCATGCTAAGTTTAGCACTGACTAGACTGCATGACACATGTTTAGTAAATAGTATAAAGAGATGTACGATCATAATAATATATAACAAATGGGTCTTTTTAGAAGAAATTCACGCAGAGAACGTTATTATGCTGATCCGGCAGGTGTTTGTGCACAACCGGCGCCAGTTATGCATCCGACTGTTCCACTTGTGCGCAATGTATCGGTTGTTGATCACGTTCCAGTAACAGAGCATGTGCCTGTAACTGAAAACGTACAAGTTGTTGAACATGTGCCTGTAGTGCGCAATGTTCCTGTTACACGTCGCGTGCCAGTAACTCGTCATGTGCCTGTTGCACGCAATGTACAAGTTGTTGAACATGTACCAGTCACACCTGTAATATCAATATATCCGGTCTATAATCACTGTGTCGATGTTGTACAAGACACTTGTCTATTGACCGGCCATACACGTGTATATCAAGGCGGCAGCTTTAGCGGACATTGCTTTGCATGAAAGCAATCGTTGTAGAGGAAAATTTAACAGCTTCTTAACTATTACTGGTTAAGAAATTGATATTGTTTGATAAACATATGTACAACTGATTTTTATGTTATTGTTTTCCTACATTAAAATAATGTTTTGATATGTTCAAAAAAAGTAATGGCTTCGTTATTTGTTATTTTTCCTGATTCTAACATTGCCATAATCCTGTTTATCTTATCTTCTTTAGCATGTATACTCATTTGCTTTGTTTTTTCTTGTTCTATAAGCAAATTAGTCTTGTTATTATTGTCATGTGCAAGAGTTGTGTCCTTGTTATTCAGATATTTTTCATTGTGTTTATTTATCAAGCTGTCTATTCTCTCGATAGCATGTTCAATGCAGTAATTATCGTCTGATACAAATATTTCTTTATGATTCGTATTATTTATTTTGATAGTCCGTTTCAAGCTATGTCTATCTAAATGGCGTTCAAATTGACGTTCGATACCTTTATTATTAAAGCATTTACCTATGTATTTAACAATGAATTTGCCATACTCTTTTATATGTTCGATTTCTCTTTTATTAAAATCGTCTGTATAACCATATTTATAATGTTTGACGCCATTATATTTTCCAATATATCCAATATAATTGACATTTTCTTTTTTATAATCATCAATATGATTGTCGTCAAGAAAACATGATTCAATGTCTGCATCTAAATCATACTTGCCTGTTTTTCTAATAGTCGGCAACACATCTTCAAATAACCACTGTTGAAATATCTTTGCAAAAGGCTTTTTTGATTTTGAAGCCAGTTCATATAAACCTGACTCATTCGTATATTTTGTATTTTTCTGGTAGTTAGAAGGGGGTAGGAATTTCCTACCCCCTTTGTTTCTGAATAATTCGTCTAGCGTTGTTACGTATTTATCATTTACATGATCTATTATTGTGCTTTTCGTGTTTATATATCCTAATGTTTTTGCAACATCTTTACACTTAAACCACAATTGATCGTCATCATCTCTAATTCCGATGAGCTCTACTTGTTCGAACATTAATTTAATCATATTTAAGTTGTCTTGTTTGTATACTTCATATTTGTTGACAGACACAACAGGTGTTGTTATGTTGGTTTCTTTTGTTTTATTTTTTAGTTCAGGTATTAATTCTTGTTTGAACCATCTTTTAAATTCTGATCCATCACATAAAGTATTTTTGTTTATAAGTTGTACGACTCCTTTACTGTTTAAAAACATTGTACTTTTATCAACCACAGTGCCTTTAACATACAGGAGTGGTGCTATAAATTTAATCTCCCCATATGTTATTTTGTTTTTGTTATCGACAAATCTTTTAATTGGTGGGTCTGTATGTTTGTATGATAGTATATGACCGATAGGTTTGCCTTTGAACCAAAATATTTCTGTATCTTTATCATATATCACATCAATTTGTGTTCCGTTAAACTTATATATGTTATTTTTTGTGTCAACTGTTGTGATATTGTCTTTTATTTTAATTCTGGCTATTATTTTCTGTCCAATTTGTCGTTTAGTTTTGTCTAGTAACGCAATACAAAGATCGCTTGTTATGTACGGCTCTTTGCTAATGATTTTAATGTTGTCTTTTATGTTCCTCGTAATGAAATCTGATCTGTTATTTGTTTTAATAACATTGTCTAAGAAATCGTTTAGACGCACGTTAGTGTCTGTTGTTTTGACATTGAATTCATTTTTCAGTATTTTTAGCAGTTTAGTCTTGTTCATATACTTAATTATATTGACATACATTTAAGTATAAACTGTAAAAAGTATCATCATCATGCATTTACGCCTGCTTGATGTACCATATTGTTTATAAAAGGATTGTCTTTGATGTTGTCGTCAACATGAGAGTAGAATCTCCAACTGTTTTGTGGAAGAATATTGCCATGCCTTGTAAGATTAGTTGGAGGTCTGGTTCTTGGATCTTCTTTAATGTCTGGATATAACTCTCTGTTTACTTGTAATGGATTACACAACTGTACAATAGTATGTTCAAATGTTGGTCCTTTAGTGTAATTACATTTTGTTGGCTCTCTGCCTCGAGCTATCTTCTCCTTAACAATATTAAGTAAAGCGGCATTCATATCGCCTCTTCCCATCTGTTTCAGTTTCTCTGTGCGTTGCGGCGCTGGAAGCCATGTGTTATTCTCTGTCATCTGTCTTAAAGTCGGATCTGGTATAGAACTAAAATAGTCAAATGCTTGTGGTTTGTGGAACTGGTTGTTTCCTAATGCATTACCAGCACGATCATTGTTAATAGTCATATCTTTCATTGTTGCATCTGGGCGCGCAGTGAATTCGTCAAAGGCTTGTGGTTTTTGGAACTGTGCGTTACCAACACCATGACCAGCACGTTCATTATTTATGGTCATGTCTTTCATCGTTGCATCTGGCCTGGCGTTAAATTCGTCAAAAGCTTGGCCTTTACTGAACTGTGAATTGCCGACTGCGTGTCCGGCTCTGTCAAGTTTACTATGTACATCACGCATAGTGAATTCTGGTCGATTTGTGTCCATGTCAAACGCAACACTCTTGTTGAACTGACTGTTCCCAACACCTGCTCCAGCACGATCCGTCTTGTTACTCAAATCTCTCATTGTTGCTTGAGGAATGTTCGAAAACATATCAAAAGCATGTCCTTTTGCGTGTTGACTATTTCCGACTTGGCCGCTACGTTCTGTCTTATTATGTATGTCACGTAGAGTTGCTGCCGGTGTGTTACTAAAAAAGTCAAACGCATGGCCTTTACCATGTTGAGAATTGCCGACAAATCCAGATCTTTCTGTATTAGAATGTAAATTCCTCATTGTAGGCGCAGGAGTATTACTAAAATGGTCAAATGCATACCCTTTACCTAGTTCACTAACACCTACTGCGCCAGTTCCCATGCGGTCAAACCTGTTTGCAATGTCTCTAAGAGTTGCGTCTGGTATATTGGTGAAGAAATCAAATGCCTGATGCTTGCCTAACTGACTATTTCCAATTTGCCCAGATCTGTCATTCTTGCTATGTATATCGCGCAGTGTTGGTGCAGGCGTATTCGCGTACTGATCAAAAGCATAACCTTTTTCATGTTCTTTTCTTGCAATACCAGTACCCATTCGGTCTGGTTTATTGTGTAGGTCGCGCATCGTTGCAGAAGGGATGTTGGAGAACATGTCAAAAGCATGACTTTTTGCATACTGATTGTTGCCAACAGACGCACCTGCTCTATCACTAACATTGTGTATGTTTCTCATATTGGCATCTGGCACTCCAGTTGCCATATCGAAAGCGTGTGATTTTGCATGCTGACTATTTCCTACGGCAGCACCAACTCTGTCATAACCGCCATGCATATTTCTCATTGTCTGTGCCGGGATGTTACTAAACATGTCAAACGCATGTGATTTTGAGAACTGTGCATTTCCAATCTGTCCTGTACGATCTGTCTTGTTAAAGATAGAGCGGTTTGTCGCGTCAGGAACATTTGTCACCATATCAAAAGCTTGTTGTTTTTCAAATTGTTGATTACCAGCACCACCACCAGATCTGTTCAAGTTAAAGTTTTGTCGACTGGCTGGTTTCATTTTAGCTATCATGTCTTCAGGCAAAGGCAAGTTTTCTATCTGTGCTAATTTTGCAGGACCTTTCCATTCAGTTGTTGTCTGTTGTCTGGCTGTTGCAGGCAAATAGAATTCACCTTCTATTTTCGGTGCTCTTATCTCGCCCATTCCATTAATAGGTCTATCCATCTCCCAAAATGTTACAGGCTTACGTTTCTTTACGTTTGGCGTATAAGGTCTGTTTTCAGGATTTTGGTTGTTAACAATATTTGGGAAAGGTCCATAACTAGTCTTTGGATTGCTTGCAACACGCAATTCATCAACAGTTGGTCTGAATGCACGATACGGGTCGCCGCCTATTCCTTGTTTACTTACTTCGTTGTAACCTAAATTCAACCCTGGTGTGACACGCACTTCTTGGAATGGTTTCTCGTTATTTCTGTATCTTGATGGTATGTAATACTGTTCTTGATAGTCAGTAAAATTAGGCATGCCATTCATATGTGAAAGTCCAACAAGCGGATTGAACAGCTGTTTGCGTTCTCTCTTCGGTCTATAGTCTAAATTGTTTGCACTACCAGAGAACAGTTCGACTTTTCTGTTTTTAAAATAGTTCATCTGTTGATCTATTTCTGCATTTGGTCCATACCCAGCTCCGTGTGATTTAAAACTTGGGAGCATGTTGTTATGTGTCATCGTTTTGCTTTCAACAACACCATATGTCATATCGTTTTTGCCTCCTGTTTGATATGATGAGAATCCGTCTCTGAAAGTGTCGCTCATGTTGTTGAGTGCTCTAGGATCTTCTGTGTCCATGCCGAAACGCATCTCGTCAAACTGGTCGTGATAGCTCTTTTCTCTCTTTTTAAGAATATGGTCTGATTTCCGATTGTTGTTATTAAATCCGAGCGTTCTGTTAAATAACTCTACATGATTTTTACCAACAGCAGAATCAATACTCTTCATGTCTTTTGAAAACTCAGACTCTGTAAATTCAGAGTCATTACTGTTCTCCATCTCAATAGCAACATGTTTACCCCCTTTCTGTTTTTGATTACTGTCTTTCTTGTTTTTAGGCTTGTCTTTCTTATTTGCAGGCTTGTCTTTCTGTTTCAATATGCTTTTAAGACCTCCGCCTGTCTGCATATAGATAACTCTGCCGCCCTTTACAATGCGTTTTGGGATTCCAGTGACATCATAACGTTCGCGACGCTGACTATATAGTGTATCACCAGTTGTTTCATATTCAACATCGTCTTTGCCTCTGACTATCACACCTCGGTTTTCAAGATAGTTAAGCTTGTTAACATAATTTGGTATGATCCCTGTTTCTTTGTAAGAATGGCTTAACTTATATCTCTCATCAGCTTTTGCATGGAGTTCTGCAAACTCTTCCCTAAAACTTCGTGAATTGTAAATATTAGGACCGATTCGATTGATCTTGTCTACTTTGTTAAGGTTTTTAATTTTGCTAACTTCTGTTTCGTTATTGATCTTGTTATTAATAGTTGATCCGGATAACATTAAACTTGCTAATATCTCCATTATACCGATATATATATTACAAACAAAATAAAATAGCTTTCTTATATACGATGTCTCATGTTTTTGTGCATTGTATAGCGATTTGGTAAAATATTGCACCACACAGACATAAAGTTTCTTGACAGTCATAAAGTTTCTGGCTGAAAATCACGTGACATGCATAGTCTCTTAAAGTTTTTAATGTTAAATCTGTGATTAAACATTAAAAATCACACAATAATTAAATATTTTGACAGATCAAGAGATTGTCCAGATTTTCTTTTACGGCAATCTGATTCATTATTAAAGCGAGTTGCAAAGAACAGGCGGCCAACTTCTCTTTGACTATTTTCTATTTCTTCTCTTTCCGCCGCTCTGGTTTTTAGACTCGCTCTCTTTGCAATGTTCATATAAACAGCTTCTCGGGCATAGTGCACTACATTTTTCGTCGCAAGTCTTTTTCTGGAGACCTACTTCTGCTGCAATACTCGGATCATAATGTTTAACATTTGGAATCTGTTCTCTGAAATTGTCTTTTGCTTCCAATCTTGTATTGGTTGCATGATCCCAGAAAATGGGTTCTTGCGGATTTTTTGGTAAATCAAAGAATCTGTTGATAGCAATTGATCTGTAGTTCTTTGAAGGATATGCGAGTCGTGACGCAACTGGGTCTAGATATTTGTTACACACTCTTGCATCTTGTAGTCCATATTGAGTAACATCAAGTGGGTTTACTTTTCCTGTTTTGCATCTTGACGTTGGGACATTTCTGTTTGATAATACAGACTCAAGATCAACAAGAGATTGAGAAGGAGCCACATTATTTTTGGGATCCGCATCGATCAGCGTGCTCACACCATAACCATTATGACCTGCTCTTGGACCAAGAGTAGATAAACAAGCATCACAATTCGCTATCTTTGTTGGGTTGAGGTGATATAAAAGTGGGCTTACACTCTCGGAAAGTTTATCATCATATGCGCAAGCATCATAAGGAAGTCTTGAAGAATGACCAATATTCATCTTATACTATAATAATAGAATATAAGAAAATTATATTCTTAACAATTCTCTATTTATTGTTTCATACTACAAACAACTCTGTTTTTCTACTAACTACTCTGTTTTTCTACCAACTACTCTGTTTTTAAATTCAACAATGTCTGATTTGTAAAGTGCTGCAGCTTCTGGTGACAGAGGATCGTCTGGGTTTGGTTTTTTTAACAGACTCATCACAGTTTTTATTATGTCGTACAATTTGTAAACAGGAGACCAGTTATCTTTTAAGATATCTAAACATATTTTTCCGTCGTTATCAATATTGGGATGGAATATTTTTGTGACGAACATTACTTTTGGAGGTTTGAAAGGGTGATCGTTACTGAAAGATATACTCAAAGTAAATCTTCCTGCCTGATATGGAGTGTCTTTTGGACCATTAAAAGAGACTTCCCATAGCGTCAATGTCAGGCGTTCAACAACAATTTCATTGTCTTTCAGTTCTGGCCGCGACATAATATCGCTGTATTCTCGTTCAAGTTTGCTTGATAACATTAATATGTTTATTGTTGTGCCTGTGGTTTAGTTTTCAGATTATCAGTTTTTTTAGGACTATTGTTAAATAGACTTAAAACATACGAAAAAAAACATTGTTTTTGATTCATATGAACATTTTGTGAACGATATTATTCGCCAAAGAAAAAACTATGTTTCGTTTTGCTCTTCTTAGATATAGAATCAATAATGTTATTGCTATGGCTTGGCAATGGTTTTGTGCGTTTTAGTTTAAGTTTTCCTTCCTTATTACTTGCATCATTTTGATCTGTTCTTGTCGTCTCTTCAATAGTTGGCGAAATATATTCGAACATCGGAATAATTAGTCTAAACTCTTTATTGTTAAAGGCTGCGTTCTTTCTGTACTCTTCGATTGTCATATATCCTCCAAACTTCTTTAAAGTCTCTTTAGGAGGAGCTATGTTTACGTTAATGTCAGTGTTGTTTATATAGTTATGTAATTTATTGATTAAACTATGCCTATCCCAACATTTGTAGTCACTCAGTGACATGTTATATGCGGCAGAACAGTTGTAACTACAAAAGTTACCGAACACATAATATTTGCCGTCATAATATTTATCAGGCAAGAAACATGGTGCCCCGCTAAACTCATATGTACACCACCAACATGCAATATTTAGATTTTTAGGCACAATCTTTTTGCCGTCTTTTATATTGACAAAATCAAGATCTAACGAGTGGTATGACGTCTCTCTGTTACTGTTGCTATTTTTTATTTCGTCTAGCTCTTTGCGTAACTGTTTTATCAAGTTGTCTTTCTCTTTAATGATCCTGTTGAGTTTAACGTCACTATCAGTGTCAGACATGTCAGTAAAAGTGACAACATTCTTTTCTAATGCTGTCTCTGCATTTAATGTAAAGACATTTTTGTCGGCTTCGCTCGTGTTGTCTTCTTGATCGCCGCTGCTGTTTTTAATGTCTTTGGTATTTATTTTAAGATGAAGAATAAGTTCTTCATTATCACCTGAAGAACTGTTTTTTTTATTTTTATTCTTTGATGACACGCTGGCTGTTGTCATACTCTTTTTCGGTCTTCCACGAGGTTTAGGTCTCTTGTCACAAATATCATTAATGTTCATAACTAATAATAAGTTTGTTCCTCTTTATATAACACAAGTTTTTATTGAGTCAAAGAAGAGTAAACATACAGATGTGCAAACTAGTTTTTATGTTATGTTTAACTGATGACAAGGAAAAATATATGTACATATATTATATTAATGGAACACAATCGTGATATTATATTCAGAGATTTGCGTAAATTAAAGGCAAAGTATGGTGAAAACATTCTTACTAATGTTATCAACAATATGAGCATAGACAATCCGAAACTGTTTAGGACGTGTGACAAATATGGCATGACTATGGAAGAATACGGTGTATGTCGTTTAATTAAACAGAGTATAACAAATAACAGACTGCAGCATGGCGGCGAACCGATTACTATAGCGACTGTCGTAACTATTGTAGGCATAGTATTACCGCTAGCAATAACGGCTGGTACAGTTGCATTTGAACATGGCGGTCCTGTGGCATCAAGCCTCGCTAGTTCTGTAGTCACTTCTGCTAAACCTCTTTTAAAAAACACTTTATCAAAAGCTGCAGATATGGCTACACAGTTTAGTCACAGATTATCTAATTTGCTGCCTGGACTAAAGATAAGTGCAGATGTAAAACCTGTAACGACACAACAAGTACATAAAGTTGTAGAAGTACTAAACGGAAAAACTAATACCACAACCAAACCTATAGATATCATAAACGCTAACATGACTAATTTTGCAACAACGTTTTTATATGAGATTTCATCTGGAAATCTAATGGAAAAGGTGCTTTTATGTTTTGATGCGACAAAGAACTCTAAAGATATAGCAGAATCGCTGTTCAATATGATTAAAGAAAATAATAATACTTCTTGTGGTGCGGTAGACAATGTTCGTGGAATATTAGTGAAAGCGATGCGAGAACAAACCTTAAGTACTGATGACGCTAGTGTTCAAAATTTTTTGTCACTAAAAGCAGAGAATTCTGCAGAAAAGCCTGTAGAAAAGATGATCCTTGTGATTCTAGAAAACATGATTAGTGTGAAACGTAATGCCAACGCTCCAGTCACAACTGCTGCAGATAGCAATAGTGTCAACAATGGCATACCGACTACAGTGCTCACCGGAGGATCGTGCAGCAGACACACGAATCTATAATCATGTTACTATTTTAAACTAATATATGTGACAAAACGTCTGTCAAAGTTGTAAAAAGGTAGCATAAACATAATGCTAAAAGGACATGTGTATAGATACGACTGCAAACAACTTTTTTGTTATCGATCATATAATATATATGTGTATTATATAGATGGAATACGATCCAGATATTATAACTAGTGATTTGTTTAGATTGAAAATGAGGTATGGCGAAGACGGCTTGACAAATATTATCAACAATGTAAGCATAGATGATCCTAAACTGTTTAGAACATGTGACAAATACGGGCTAAGCATGGAAGAGTATGGAATATGTCGCTTAGCTAAAGAGTCTGTTTTACACTGTGGGGAAGGACAAGACGGTGGGGGACATCTCGGCGGAAATCCGGCGCTGGCACAATTAGCCAGAAGCGTCACAAAAATGTTGCCACACGTAATAAAAGGAGTAGGGGAAGTAGGGAATCAGATAATCAAACATCGAGGCACGATTGTGAAAGGAGCAGAGGCAGTAGGGAAACAGATAGTCAAACATCAAGACAAGATTGAGAAAGCAGCAAAAATAGTATCTGAAGTTGCCGTTAGTCTAGCAAATAAGCTAAAAGATCGTTTAGAAATTGTTGCGAAAGTATTTATGGAAGAGATTTCAAAATCAAATTTAGAGAATGATATACCAAAATGTATCGAGTCAATAACTAGTGAGGAGGGGAAAGAGTTGACAGACGAGTTAATAGCAAGAAAACTGTTTGAGACGGTTGAAGGCTATACCAATGCAGATTGTCCTGCTGTAAACAAGATCCGCAATGCGTTAATAAAATCAATAAAAGCAGGGCTAAACATAAATGTAGATCCTGACAGTAAACTAGTCAAAGAACTCTTGTCTATAGTAAAAGAGCCGATCGTTTTAGTTTTGGCGAAAATAATCGGTTCCGCAAGGAAAAAGACAGGTATGACACCGGTGTCTGCAACATCCGATAGTGAAGTCTTGTATGACACAACTAAAAATAGTAAGATATCTGTCGCACCTGATGTCACAACTAGACTTAGAGAAGCGTCTGGGCCTAATGTTCAAACAAATACTAGCATAGAAACAATTATAGACAAGGCGAGAAACATTCTTAACGTCAGTGATATGTCAGAGGCTGACACAGAAGAGATATTAAGAGAAGCTGAAAAAATTGTAGGCAACAGACGGAGAAATCAAGTGTTTGACAAGTAATACATGACATTACGTTGTGTTATTCGAATGTCTGTCTCTTTTTTTGGTTTACGTTTCGTGTGAAAAGTTATTGACTAATAAAATGTCTTTAAATATTTTATTACTGTGTAAAGCTTATTATCTAATTTTTATAGCGCCGCGACCTTTTCCTTTCTTCTTCTTGCTTTGATATAATGACGACACTTCGTCTTTATCAATTAGACCAGTTGCTGTGATGTTTGAACTGCAATCGTTCTGTGGTTTTGCATCTGTTTTAAGGATAGAATCTAAATTGGCACTCACTTGTATCTTTGAAGAGACATGTGAACTAGAGTCTGTTACTGAAGAACTTGACGAGGAAGAGTACTTCTTCTTGATATTCTCTATCGCTGTACCAAAAACATTGTCTGCTTCGAATATCTTTTTCATGTTATTGCTGAGCGAAGGTGGTTTCATCATTGGCTGTGTTTTTGGATTAAAGTCCGAGTCTGAGTCACTATCTATTTGGGCTTTCTTAGACAGTCGTTCCTTGCGCTCTTTGCGTTCTTCTTCTTCCATCTTCCGTTTAAGCTCTGCCATTTTTGCTTGTCGTTCAAGTTCGCGTTTCTGCTGTCTAAGATGTTCTCTCTCTTTCTCGCGTAACATGTGTATGTCTGCTGCTTTTTGTGAAGCCATGTTGTGTTCTTGTTGTGCCTTCTCTTCAAACATCTTGTTCTTCTGCTCTGTCTCTCTTCTTAACTTTTCAGCCACGGCTTGTTGTCTCAGTTGATCAACAAGTTCTGGGTCTGCATCTTCGTCAATGTTTGTACTGAACATGTTTGATAATTTGTTTGACAAATTCAGTTTGATTGCACTTCCTGTTACCATTAGAAGAATTTTAAGTTCAGGTGGCATTCCTTTTCCACCTGGTGTACTATATTTCTCGTACAGCTCTCCGAACACATCATAATAGTTGCTTGAATCTGCACTCATCTGTTCATGCCAACCTTTTAATTTGAAATCAAACGGATTATACTTTTCGCTTAGAAATTCTATTCCCATTATACAGTTGAGCAATGCACTACTCATCCAGTTAATAGAATTACGTTTGCTCCTGATCTTTTTATGTAGCTCATACTCAAATTTCATTGTTGTAAGATCAGAACTCATTGAGTATTTTTGTGAGAGTTTAACACCACACTGTGTCAACTCGCCAAGCTGTCTTAACATATCAAGTTTCTCCAACATCAGTTCTTCACTTGTTTTGTCGTCACGTTTATCATTTACTCCTTGAAATATGTTCATGTTTTCTGTTTTGGTATAGGATTCACGTTCTTTATCATTGTTCTTATCATTATTTTTGTCTTTAACAGTCTCTGTGTGTAACTTATGATCGGTTTTAGGACGATGTGTTGTCAAGTCTGGTTTCTTTTCGTCTTTTTTCTCAGAACTGTTGTTGTGGTTAAACATCCAGCGTCTGTCAGTGTCAATAAGTTTATCTGTGTTTGCTATCATATCTACATACATATCAGTCACTGTAGAATTGAAATTCTTGTTTTGAATTGTTGTTCTTATGTTACTATCTAACGATTCATTATCACTACTTGTTCGCGACATTTATTGCTATTACTATTATCAAGAAAGTTATTTTTTATATGTTAACGCGTGGAAAGAGATATCAACGTTTTGTTCCAAAAAAAAAAAAAATATTTTATTTATTTCTACTTTAATGGTATAGCATAAAAATGTTATACTCAAATATTGATGAAGCATATGATAATCCAATGGAACTCCAATATAACAGATATAAAAACAATATGTTTAGTCCTGCTTCTGAGTCTGAACAAGACTCAGTGTCAACGCTCGACAAAGACTATACATTGTTAGACAAGAAAACGTCACAAGAGATGAAAGACAGATTTTTTTCTGCACAAGGCGATGTCAAAACAGACAATCTTAGAGGCACGACAATTGATGAGCTGCGTGAAAAGTCTAATAAATATAGTCCAAATAGTTTACAGGCAGCGAACTACGATGAAGAAAGCAAAAGTGATTTCGACATTGTATTTAAAGAGAAACCGAAATCACATAACTACTATGTCAGTAAGTTTATAAAAGATATTGAAAAATCAGACGATATGTCAGTCAATACAGGGGGTGTTGTGTATACACATGTAAGAGAGTGTTCAAAATGCAAAGACGCAGTAAAAAAATATTTTGATAAAAAGAATAATCAAAACACTAAACTAAAAAAAGCAAAACCAGATAAAAAAAACGGTTCATTAATGCCATGGAACAGTTTAGACAACGATGATCATCTAAACACTGTTGTGATGTCTGTTATTATTGGTGTCGTCGTTATCTTATTTTTGAACTTCAGTGTTCGTTTTATGAATATCATTAAGCGATAAGATTATGCAGTCAATGATCGTCTTCCTTAACATTAGACACTAACAACTCGCGTGCCTTTGTGTAGCCTAACTCATATATCTGTCTTTTCTTTTCTGCATCAATATTAAAGTCGGCAAACATTATATCGAGTTCGATATTTACAACATCAACACCTTTACATTGTCTGAAAGTCATATTTTTATACAGTGTTTTAAATACAGTTGAGACATAGTCTTCAAGATTTTCAATATTTGATTCGGTTTCAGGTATTACAAAGTCTATAGCTAAAACACTGTCTGCCGCGTCTTTAAATATGTCGACAGGAATAGGAATTGTACATCCTCCGTCGACGTATAGACTGTTTTTATATTTAACAGGTGCGCATAGTAGAGGTATACAAACAGATATTCTGACTGCTAATTTAACTGGCATATCCGGTTCGGTTAAATGATCAAAATATTCACCTCTACCACTATTGAGATTTGTTCCTGTTATAATCAAATGTACACCTGTCTTGTTATGAAGGTCTTTAAATGTTATATCCGGTCGATAATTTTTTTGTGTCAACAGATTTTTGATAATATAGTCTAATCTAGTTCCTTTATCGAAACCATAATTGCTAATAAGGGTGCTGAATTCATCTATTTTATATAGTTTTCTTAGATCAAGTGCCATAATAAACTCGTATATCTCTTTACTTGTATAACCTATAGTCATAAGGAAAGCAATAATTGCACCAACTGATGTGCCTGCCAATGTAGTAAAATTTTTGACAGTGTTATTTTCTTCTAGGACTCTGAGTACAGATATGTGAGCAAGACCTTTGACGCCTCCTCCAGACAAAGCTAATATCTTTTTATTTGTTAGGTTAATTCTCATGAAATTACTTATAAATATGCTATATACATTTTATAAAATGTATGCAGCGAACATAAATATCGCAAAAGATTTATATCTTGCTATGTCGCACTTTTCCTGACTCTTTGTAAACAACATAGGTCATTGTATCACTTGAAAACGAACAACGGTAATTAAATATTGTTATTAATTTTAGCAGTTCTATGCTTAATTTTATATTAGATGCGACTATCACGAAACATATATATTATTCTAGTTTGACAGAAATCGCATACAAAATCACCCCGCCAGCCATAGATGCTGCAGACAGACCAAGTACATTCGCTACAAGCATAACTGATGAGTATATGTTTCCGGTCAACACTCCAATAAACAGTACAGTTGGCACAAGAGTCGGCACCCATAAAGCGATAGTGCCTGCACTCAATGCAATAAGGATTGCCCCGGCGATCTTAGATGCAACTATCGTACCAATTCTCAAAATATCTTTTGTTTTTGAAGCTGCTTCATATACTACATTTTTGGCAAAAGCTATGAATGAAGGAGGCGGTTTCGGAACATATGGTTGTGGTGTGGGGGGAGGGACTGGAACAACAGGTATGTTGTTAATTGGAGAACGACACACTGAACACTTGTTATTTGATCCTGCAGCCACCATTTGCCGGTAACAATCAAAATGCAAAATATGGCCACATGGCAACATGAACAGTTGTCGTTGAGGATTACTTATCAATGACTCGTAATCAATTGGACACTCATGTTCGCGATACCTTGTTGGAACATCACTAGCAGCAATCTCTTTCGGACGTTTCATTTTCTCAATAGTTGCCGTGATTTGTTGAATATTGAGCAAAATTTTTTGATGTTCTTGCATCGCTTTCGCAGCAGCAACTGCCCGCTGAGCTTCTATCTCTGCATAATTTGCAAGATGATATCTGTATCCAATATATAAACCAGTGCCAACTATGCCTAGCACGCCCACTGTTACACCTAGGGCTGGCAGAGCAAATGCCTTTAACGCAGAAACAGCTGTTGTTTTGCCGGCTGTCGCTCCAACACTGAAAACAATGCCAGTTGCAACTGGTGTAGCTGGAGCTGTTATGGCTGCATTTGAAGCAACAACTAAGCCAAATATTCCGGCTGTTACAGACGTATAAGTAGGTTTGAGAAGCATAGACTGTTCATCATCTTCTTTGACTTCTTGTTTTTTGTATGTGGAAATATTCAAATCGTCTGCATAAATCCGAAATTTCATATCTTTATGGAGACAAGCTTGTAGAACTGTTTCGAGTTCTGGAGTCAGTGTCAGAAAAGAATCCATATGTAGCATACGACTATATAAATCAACTGACATATTATTTAAAAAATCAATTTTTTCAGAAAAGAAAATCAAGACATCGTCTTGGTTTGTCTAAATATTTAATTTAAGTCGTGTTTAGCTCTCGTCAGAATAAAAATAGAACAGGATGTTTTTGATAACTGTGTAGACTTTCTATATGTGTCATATTATTCTTCTGTGCCAGCAAATTTCCAGCTAATGAACAGAGCGGTGTTATTGATCTTCATTGTAATAAACTCTTCTTTATCAAGTTTGTGTTTAATGAATTCTAAACATTCAGATGCCTTATAATCTGGTTCTCCAAATATTATGACAGGAACTCTGTAAATAATATCTGTCCTGTGTTTGTTGTTCGTGTTTTTTATCTTCTCAACACACAATTTATAATAACTATTATATCTTGCATACAACTTGTTGATCTTATCTTCACGTATTTTCAATAGCTCTGAACTTTTAAATATCTGTGTAGTGTCACCATCAATTATATTACCAGTATCAATGTCTGTGTCAATTCTGTGTTGTGCAAATGTTTCAACTGTTATTTTGTCAACCATAATAAAGTCATATAAAATATATATATGTTAACAATCGTATAATTAATTATGTTTCTTTTTCAGATTCAAGTTTGTGCTTACCTGAATTTAGCTTCTATACTTAATTTTATGTTAAAACTAAATATAAGTCTGCTAAGTACTAATAAAATATTTAGGGAAATCGAGACATCTCTTGGTTTGTCTGAATGTCTCGTTATTGTTTCTTGAGAACGCGATCAAAATTCTTTCTCTCTTTCAATCGCTCTTGTAACAATTTTTCATAGTCGACATCAATATTGTTGTGGTTCTTATAGTAATTTATTCCTGTAATATCTGCGATGTTAATGCTTGATTTGTCAATCTTAACTCCTGCCTTATCGATTGACGAAAATGTATTGTTCCCTACAAAATCATCGTCTTCCGCATATATGTCATTATATGTGCTTTGTGTGAAAGCAGATCCCATAAAAGCACTGTTTCCTATTGCGTTCCACGCCTCTGGTTCATCGACTGTGATAATTTGGTCGCGTTTACTCTTTACAGCATCAAATACTGCATGAAACTTGTCTGGATCAAACTTTCCGTCTGCAAATATCGGGTCATCAATCTCGATATCGTCTTGTTGACGAGCGAGTTCTAATTCCCTTGCTCGTTTGAGAAGCTCTTCTGTCTGCATTCCTTCACAGTTTAGTTTTACATCGTCTCTATTAAATTTGTGTTTTTTATCGAATTCAGAGTTGTATTTTTCAAACTCTGCTTTTATCTCTTCTGGATCGCGGGGACATTCTTGATCTAGCTTGTCCATTATATCTTTGAACTTCTCTTTCAGGCCTACAAAGCTTCGTTCTTTTCTCTCCTCAACAAGTTTTTCGCACTTTTTGTCATACTCTTCGCGCAGCTTTGAGTCAGCAAGAACGTTATATGCTTTCGTTATAAGCTCAAATATTTTTTCGTCTCCTCCTTTGTCTGGATGATATTTCTTTGATAGTTCTCGATATCTTTTTGTTATATCTTTTTTCGTGGCTGTCTCGTCCAACTTTAAAATAGAATAAAGATCTACATGTGATACATGTGAATTATTTTCTGGCATTCCTATACAGTAAAACTGTAATATTGTTTTATATCCTTTACCGCACTCTAAAGAGATCAATAAATATAAAGAAATTAAATACCAGTTGCAACTCTTCCCATAATAAATGTTTAATGATATTTAGTATAGATTTTTCCTCCAAGATCGTGTAGTTCTTGCCGGAACTCTATGTGTGCAATATTGCTTTTCGGTACGTCGCCAAATCCGTATAAAGCGCCGTACCATGATGCAGCTATACAGCCGACAGTGTCAGAATCTCCTAGATGTAACATTGAGTATACTACTAATTTTTCCCAACTGCTTTCAGCATCTAAAAGACTGTCATATGCCATAATATTGACTAAGTATCCGCTCGCTCCTATAATAAAACCATATGACTGATCTAGGAAGTTGTCATAATAAAACTGTGTCCTGAAAACAATGTTTATTGAAGATCTTCTCGCCATCGGCTCTCCTTCGTCAAATCTCATCTCTATATATTTCTTCCAACTGTTTACGTATATATGGTAATCATGTTCGTCTTTTTTCTCTTTTATATACTGTTTTATTTTGTCACTTTCAAGTAGTTCGACAAGTTTGTAAGGCCATTTGTGGAGATGTTCATTATTTATAGCGAGATACACAAAATACGCAGCGTTTAATGCTCCAAGATATCCTATAGGATTGTTATGAGTGAGTTTGGCCAGTGATATACTGTGACTAACTAATGCGTCAAGATCTTTGTGGAATACAAGCCCAACAACAGAAGATCTCATTGCAGCACCGTTACCTCCTCCCATTGGGTCATATTCCTCTGCAAATGACGACTTCTCATGATTTGTTATCTGTTTCACTGTGGTAATACCTGGTTCGCGGTTAACATTTATGCGATTGTCGAAATATCTCTGTTTAGTTTTTATAAAATTGTCTATAGTTATCTTTTTTAACTGTTTTAGTTCTATAGTTTCAAGATAAGACTTTATAACATCCATGTGAAGAAGAGTGTCGTCTGACACAAACCAGTTTGTCATGTTTATAGAATTTATGCCTCCTAATGCTATAAATTCGTAAAGCAACTCGTTTGCCAAGTTGAAATTTATTCTTTTTGTTTTGGCAAATTCGCTGAACCCAAAGAACTCCCATTTCCCGTTGCGAAATCCTATTGTATCGCCGAGAGCATGAAGAACAATAGTTGCTATGTATCTATCTTTTATACTGTTGTTATCATCCATAATATAATAGATTAAGATTTAATCTATCATGAATTTCTTTAACAGTTTTTAGTAATTCTACACTTGATTCTATACAAAAACTAAGTACAAAAAGCTAAGATCTGTGCAAAGCTTAAACCTGGAGCTTTGGTATAGAATTATAGAGAACAAACGTTTTTGTTGATGCGCAGCGTAATTTTTAACTGTTCGAGGCAAACACAGTAGAGATGATCTGGCGTACTACATATTTAGTTGAGATGTTGTTCAGTAAATGTCAAGAGATTTTCAACAGTTCTAATGCTGCGGAAGTCGTATTTCTTCTTGTATTTTTCCATTATGATTGACGGATAGGAATTTATGTTTTTACACTTATCGGGACTGTCAATACAGTTTATCTCTTTGGTGGCAACTGATTCTGCCCAATTTTCTCTGACATAGTCTTTGTAACGTTTCCATTCGTTTGCAATAAATTCTCTTGAATATTTACAATATGGTGAATAGTACGCAGTCATTGTTATTTTAACTTCTGGCTCGTTTTGTTTGACGTCTTTGTAACTGATCGTCTCTTGTTTCGGTTGTCTGTTTATTAAGAGATATACAAAGATGCATACAAATAACAAAACTAAAACAACGTGGTGATCAAGTAGATATAGTTGCGGATAGTAGTGGGTTTTGCTAAATAGATATAGAATTACTGTGGCTACAAGTGTACTGAATATAACAATATTTATGTTTAGCATATAATTTTGCTGTATAAAAAAATAATTTTCAAGGTTTTCTGTCTAAATTTTTTATCAATGTATAATTATATAGTTCATGACAGATGCAAACAGAGATGCTATTAGCGCTTTCTTTCCACAAGATCCAAGAGGTCTTTTGTACAAAGCTACTTTTATGACAGACTTGACCAGAGCCATTAACGAAAAAGACCCAAGTGGTTTAGACTCTGCAGCCAAAGTCATTATGACTGGCAATGACGGTGAAGCAGCACAGCTTAATGTTGTTGGCAACCACATAACAAAATTTATTATTCTGACTGCCGTATACCATGGTTTGTTGTCGTCTACCCATATGGACCAAGGTGTAGCCAAAAACTTATATGAAAAAGTTATAAATAAATGGACTAGTCTTGACCAGGCAACAAAATTATTTTACGAAACCCTGCTACAGGTTCAGAGCAATGGTCAATTAATGAGTCTTGAAAAGTTCGCGGCAACAGCTCATAACCCGTCAGAATCCAGGTTCTTTCCAAACGTTGCAGTAATAGGTGCAGGAAGTCTTACTGGAAGACAGGGACCAGCGTTTGCCGCGTCAATTCCAAAAGTAGATCAGCGTATGATAGGGATAAGATTTCCTGGCGACCCAGCAACAGCATTCCATAGAATTATGCGCCCTAATACGGATGCTCAAGGACCAGTTGGAGAAGTTGATTCACAAGCCGATCCTTCACGCAATGTTCTTGTCAATTTATACATGGCTGTTCGGAGAGCAGTGGCCGGACCAGCAGCAGGAGCAACAGGAGTAGGAGGAGAAGACGGGGAAAGTAGCGTTGGCGGCCTAGATTCTGGGTGGGGTGCATCTGCACCATTATCTGGTGTTGGTAGAGGCGGCATCACTGCTGACCGAGGCTTAGGAGACAGAGACACCTGGGCGGACGTACAACCCGCGAGAGGAGCCATGCCACCCATGAGAGGAGCCAGACCCGCATCTCGAGCCGATGGTCAGCAGGGTGGTGCCCCAAGAAACATAACGGTCGAAGCGGTCGATGGGGATATTGTGCTTGACCTGCCCGCGAATTTTGGTGAGCTTGATGCTGCTAT
>JACCDN010627215.1_pt1 | contig 24877 bp, 18 predicted proteins | sample 7441691 | NCBI WGS metagenome assembly JACCDN01 (sample SAMN15323439, study PRJNA562643) | freshwater metagenome | isolation source: river surface water | place: USA:Blue River Watershed | collected 2017-08-16 | reverse complement strand
GCGACACCACTGAAATGGCAGTTGAGCTAATCCAGCCAATCGCTATGGAAGAGGGTCTACGTTTCGCTATCCGTGAGGGTGGACGTACCGTAGGTGCAGGAACTGTTACCAAGATCACCAAGTAATTTATTTACTTACTAAAAGACCCAGGCTTCGGCCTGGGTCTTTTTCTTTGTCGAAATAGCTCTTCACAAAAGTTATCTAATCTGATAACTTATTTCCATGGCAAGGAACGTGTCTGCGAAGCTCAAGTTAGTTCTTGAAGACGCCGCCCTGCTTCAAAAGAAAGTCCCGGATGCAGTATTGGTTGGCGGCTCGGTAGCAGCAATGTATGCCGGGCACCGCTACTCAGAAGATCATGATCATGTTTTAGAAAACCTGCATGAACGATTCACAGCCATTCTCGAAGCACTCGATGCAGACCCCGAATATGTAATCAATCGAGTCACTCCGGGCAAGATCATCCTCGGCCAGCACAACGGAATTGAATATGGCATTCGCCAAATGATTCGTCAACGCCCACTCGAGGTGGTCGAAGAAATTCTCGAGTCTGGAAAAACTATCAGTGTGCCGACAATCGAAGAGGCACTCAGAATTAAGGCTTATCTCCTAATCAAAAGGAACACAGTTCGCGATTACCTCGATGTCGCCGCCTTGGCCAGCGGCATCGGAATTGAATTGAGTGCAAGAATTCTGAGCGGCATGGATGAGTACTACGCGGATCCAAGCCAAGATAAAGGCTCAGTGGCATCCCAGGTTCTCGTGATGTTGGCGAGTGTTGACCCAGAAGATAAAGCTCAACTCAAGCAACTAAAAAGTTACAAGGGGCTTTCGGAATTCTGGCAAAACTGGACCAACGTTTTTGACGTTCTAACCCTGCTGGCGAGAGGAATGAAATGACACTGAAATTTAGGAACATAGATGCAACTCCCGCAGACCTAGTGGAAACTTGGGGAGTTGAAGGGATACTCACCGCACTCGAACGTGGAAACCTAAATCATTGGAACAAAGTTTTGGTTGCCGCCAAAGCGAAGCCGGGAGTTCGACGAGAACTAAACCAGGCCCTCAAGCTCTGCCCGAACGCAGCAGTGGTTCGATGGTTCGGATGGCAGCTCGAGGAAGCAAGCCCGGAACAGCAAGTCGCCTTGCGTCTCAAGCAACTTCGGCTGGAGGCTCGATTATCACAACGCGAATTTGCCGCAATGCTCGGCACCAGCTCGTCGCGTCTTTCCACTTACCTGTCAGGAAAGGTTATGCCCGGTGCAGATTTCATGTATCGAGCAGAAGCAGTTTCCAGGGCACGCCTTTAGATTAGTTTTGACTAATCGGTCTCGAAGAAGAGGTAAACATGGCAATGGGCGAATTCTCACCGGCGTTTGCGGCTGGGCCACCGCAGGACCTTCAAGAAATGCAGGCCGAAGAGGCTCGGATCCTCTCTCTTTACGAGCGCCCAAAGAATCTGCGAATCACCAACATCACCATCCCTGGCAGCGAGGTGCAGATTCCTGCTCGCTTGTACCAGCCGATTGATGACGCGGGAAATTTGTTACCTGGTCCGCACCCACTTTTTGTTTGGTTCCACGGTGGCGCATTTGTTTTTGGCGACATAGACATGGGTGAAGCAGAATTCACCGCCTGTGAAGTGGCGTCACGCGCAAACGCTGTGGTTGTTTCGGTCGATTACCGTTTGGCAAATCCGATGCGACGTTTTCCGTGCTCGCAGGTCGATGGCTTGGATGCTGTCGCGTGGGCGATTATGGAAGCACCTGAACTCGGTGCCGATATAGACCGAGTGTTCATCGGTGGCGGCAGCGCAGGTGCCTGCCTCGCGGGATCAGTCTCGCTAATGTTGCGTGACCGCGGAGTAAAGATCGCCGGCGTGCTGCCGATTTACCCAGTAGCCCACACTTATCTACCGAAGATTTCCGACGAAATCCTAAAACTAGTCGAGGGCATCCACTACTTCACCGAAGAATTTGCATCACTACACAATCCTTGGCTGATCGAGGGGCATGAGGGTGAAGATGAGTATCACTGCTTCCCTGGCGACACTGAAGATAAATCGGGCCAGGCTCCGTACTTGATTGTGCACGCCGAACGCGATTCATTGCGCATGTCTGGTGAGAAGTGGACGCGTGAACTTAGGGCAGCTGGTGTATCAGTGGATGAGTTCATAGAACCCGGTGCGATGCATGGTTACTTGAGCATTGGCCCAGGTAACTCCGGCGCAGATCACACCTTCGGGCTTATGGCCAAGTGGATTGATGCACACTAAACCCTTCACCGCGGCGAAGTGGATCAAGGTTGTCGAGCCCGAATTAGGGCCAAAAGGAGAGCGCCCGGCCTATTGGGTGTCGCGTGAATTTTCGGCAGTCGGCGAATCTGCGGTTTTGCGCATTTCGGCGCAGGGTTTGTATCAGGCCTATATAAATGGAGTGCGAGTTGGCGATGAGGAACTCACCCCGGGTTCAACCCAATACAACTCACGAATTCAGTTTCAGACTTACGAAGTCAATTTGCTGAGCGGTATAAACAAACTCGAAATCCTATTGGCCGATGGTTGGTTCCGTGGAGCCGCCGACATCATGCGCTCTGATTTGCAGTGGGGTGAACACGTGGCGGTTATTGCAGAAATTACCGGTGTGATTCATACCGATAGCTCTTGGCATTCATCCACTTCGCACATTCTCAGCGCCGATCTATTTTTAGGCCAGAACGAAGATCGTCGAATCGTCGAAGCTCGAAATTGGGTGCCGGTTGAAGAGATAACCGTGACGGCTGATTTGGTGCAGCCAATTGCACCACCGGTTAGGCGAATCGAGTCGTTGCCGCCAAAGCGAATTACAAAACTCGACGATGGTGCATTTGTCGTTGACTTCGGACAAAACATCAATGGCTGGACTCGGCTCACCAAGCTTGGGCCTTCGGGCACGAAAATCACACTCAAGCATGCTGAGTTTGTGGGGGCCGACGGCAATGTTGATACCTCGCACCTAGACGCGCATTTTCCATTTATGCCAGAGCCAATTCGAGATCACCAGGTTGACTCGGTAATTTCAGCAGGAACGGCCGGCGATGTCTTCGAACCAATGTTCACCACCCACGGCTTTCAATACGTGCGAGTTGATGGCTTTTTTGGCGAACTAACGACGGCAGACATCTCCGCAATTGTGGTGCACACCGACTTACGAAAGCTCGGAACCTTTACCTCATCCGACCGCAGACTTACTTGGCTGCATAATGCTGCTGAGTGGTCTTTCCGGGGCAACGCCTGCGATGTGCCAACCGACTGCCCAACCCGCGAACGCGCCGGCTGGAGCGGAGATTGGCAGATCTTTGCCGATACCGCGGCGTACCTTTATGACATCGACGGCTTTTCGCGCAAGTGGTTGGCCGATGCTGTGCTTGATCAGAATGCAGATGGGCGCATTGCCAACATTTCCCCGGTTACCAAGAGCGGTGGCTTTGATTCACCAATTGGTGCGCTGAACGGTTCATCCGGTTGGGGAGATGTGATCATCCAAGCGCCTCTTGCCGCCTATCGTGCCTATGGCAAGACCGATGCGCTCGAAGAATGTTTTGCGGCAATTCAAAAGTGGATCGAGTTTGGTTTGCGTTCTGCAGAAGAAGGTAGACATTCTTCTCGCACGGGTGCGCCACAGCCACACGAGCGTTACTTATGGGACACCGGATTCCATTGGGGCGAATGGCTCGAGCCAAACTCGCCGCCGGAAAGTCCCTTTGAGAAAATGCAGCAAGACTCAAGTGAGGTTGCTTCGGCATACCTGTATCGCTCGTGCCGTGACTTTGCCAAAGTCTGCCGCATCCTTGCCAAGCCAGATGCACTAGCCGAACGATATGAAGATTTAGCTGTGAACATCAGGGCAGCTTGGCAACTGGAATTCTTAGATGGCTACGGTTGCGTGAAGACCAAGTCGCAAGCGGCGATGGTTCGTGCGCTCGCATTTGGTCTGGTTGATAACTCAGCCGCGGTGGCTAATGAACTTGCTTCACTGATCAAGTCAAACGGCAATCGCGTGGGCACCGGATTCCTCTCTACGGTTTACCTGCTTCCGGTGCTTGCCGAAAATGGCTTTGCCGATGTTGCCTATGACTTACTTCTGCAAGAGCAGCATCCATCTTGGCTCTACATGCGAAATAAGGGAGCCACCACGATGTGGGAACTTTGGGATGGCATTAGCGAAGCTGGAATACCATCGATGTCGCTCAATCACTATTCAAAGGGTGCCGTCATTTCCTTCTTGCACCACCACATTGCCGGGCTCAAGGCGGTTCGCCCGGGCTACCAAGAGTTTGTGGTCGAACCGTATTTTGATGATCGGATTCCTGACGCGGCTACCAGTTATCAAAGTCCATTTGGTTTGATTTCGGCTGGCTGGCGGCGAGATGGTAATGCCATCGTGGTTGAGGTAACCGCTCCATCACTTGCCTCTGGGCTGATTCGGTTGCCAGATGGTCGCGAAATGGCAGTGCCATCAGGCCAGACAATAGTTGCCAATTTCTAGATGATTCATTGTTTTTGATTGCCTAAGGCAGACTTACAACCATGTCACCGTCGCCCTTATTCGCTAACGCCCCATTCACATTTGAAGAGATGACTGCTGCGCGCGAAGCAGATTCGGCCGCAACCTTTGCTCGATATCAGGTGCCTGCCGATATCAACGTGGCTGAAAAATCTCTCGGACTGGTGCGGTTCAGAATTTACAGCCCAAAAAACTTGGAGGCAAACCCAGCCTTGCTGATTTGGATTCACGGAGGCGCATTTATCGGCGGCAACATGGACATGCCTGAGGGTCAAATCACCAGTTATGAAATTGCAAAGCGTGCAAACGCCTTGGTGATTCAAATTGACTATCGGGTTTGCACAGACGACATTCGTTTTCCGGTGCCGCAACTAGATTCGCTTGCCGTGGCCGAATGGGCGATCAATAATCGCTCAGAACTTGGCTTTGATCCGACTCGAGTCTTTATTGGTGGCGCAAGTGCTGGGGCCTGTATTACTGGAGCAGTCGCCATGATGATGCGCGATCGCAAGATTCCTCTTGCCGGTGTTCTACCAATTTACGCAATCGCACATCGCGATAACTTGACCGTGCCGCAAGAGCTGCAGCAAAAAGTTGATGCTCACTTCGGTTCACCACAGCGTGGCATGGACGGCCACAACCAGTGGCTCGATCCTGAGCCAAGCAAGACGCGCGAGTTTTATGTTTGGCCGGGCGAAGCCGAAGACCTGGCTGGCTTGCCTAAGTATCTATTTATAAACGCCGAATTCGATTTACTTCGGGCCAGTGCCGAGCCATGGGCAGATAATCTTCGTGCAGCCGGTGTTGAAGTTGAAGAAGTGGTTATGGCTGGCTCCGTTCACGCATTTTTGAACCAAGTTCCTAGCGAAACCCCAGTTCAAGATCAAGCGCTTGACCTAATGGCCAAGTTCATCAGAGGAGCCAAATGAACAAGCCACAGTACCCATGGTCGCTGAAGTCGGTTGAACGACCGATCATTCCGGGCTTCTACCCAGACCCATCCGTCGTGCGAGTGGGCGACAGCTATTACATCGCCAACTCAACCTTCGAGTATGCGCCTGGTGTGCCTATCCATGAGTCGAAGGACATGGTGAACTGGACCCTCGCGGGGCATGCCTTGCACTCACGAGCGCAGCTGGACATTGAGGGGCAGAGCAACTCTGGCGGCATCTTTGCCCCGACTCTGCGTCATCACAATGGCAAGTTCTACATGATCACTACTTTGACTGATGGCAAATGGCAGCTGTTGGTAACCGCCGACTCGGTTTCAGGGCCATGGAGCGAAGCGGTTCGAGTAGAGATTGCCGGCATCGATCCTGATTTGTTCTGGGATGAAAACGGCGACTGCTACATGACATATGCAGCTCTTGCACTTGGTGGTCTTGGCCAGGTGAAAATCGACACCGAAACCGGTGCGATTTTGGGTGAGCCATATTTGGTTTGGCAGGGAAACGGTGGCAAGTTTCCAGAGGGCCCACACATTTACAAAATTGGCGACTGGTACTACATGTTGATTGCAGAGGGTGGAACCGAACGCGGTCACGCGGTTGCAATTGCGCGCTCAAAGAATATCGCTGGGCCATTCGATGCAGACCCAAAGGGAATTCTGCTTTCTAACCGCGGCACCGATTACACGGTGCAAAACACCGGGCACGCTGATTTAGTTGAGCGGGCAGATGGCACCTGGGCGATGGTATTCCACGGCACGCGTCCGCGCGGAGCTTCACCAGAGTGGCACGTGATGGGCAGAGAAACTTGCGCCGTAGAAATTCATTGGGTAGATGGTTGGCCGCAACTTGGCGAAGCGATTCAGCCGGCAGCCGAGAAGACTCTAAACGAGGTGCTCGACAAAAAATCTGCTTTACCAGAAGATTGGATTTCGGTTGGCTCGTGGCCAAAGGAGAACACCGAACAGACTCCCGATGGAATCGTCTTCCGTGGTTTTGCTTCTCGTCGCCAGGTAACCCGTTACTTCGAACTCACTGCTGAAATCAAGGGCGATGGCCCCGGCGGCATTGGCATTGGTATCGATGGGCGTCACCACCTTGGTTTGTTGCGCGACAAAGAACACGCCTGGGCCCAGTGGACAATTGGCGATCACAGCTTCGAAATCGGCTCGGTGCCGGGTTCTGTTAGGTCACTAAAGATTGTCAGCGAAAAGATGTCTGGTGGTTTCACAGATCCGATTGGCCCAGACAAGCTGCGTCTTTCGGTAACTCTCGAAGATGGCACTGAGCATGAAGTGGCTGCCCTCGATGGCCGTTACATCTCAACCGAGGTTGCCGGTGGAATGACCGGTCGCGTGGTTGGGGTGCTTGCCTTCACTCCGCAACTATTGCTGAAGTGGCATTATCGCTCGATCAGCGACTAGATTCACGAACAATAAGTTCGGGTTGAAATTCGATATTTTCTGGCCTTAGGTTTTCGTTCACCAGTAACTCAATTGCTGCTCTGCCGATTTCGGCGCTAGGTTGCCGCACAGAAGTAAGTGGCACAATTGCCGCCGCGGCAAAGTCGATGTCGTCATAGCCAACCAGACTGAGGTCTTGGGGAATGCGAATCTTGCCATCCACCACGCAAGCCTGCATGATGCCGATTGCCAATAAGTCATTCGCCGCAAAGACTCCGTCAAATTTGTTGAGTTGATTTCCGATGGCTCTACCGGCTTGCACTGAAAGTGTCGCTGTCTCGATTACTTCTAAGGAAGCGTTTGGATTCTCGGAAATTGCTTTCTTGGCTCCTGAGAGTCGGTCGGCAATCTGTTGAGTGTTTAGTGGACCACCAATGAAAGCAATTCTGGTGCGGCCACAATCTATTAGGTGCTTGGCTGCGAGGTAGCCACCGGCAATGTCGTCTACTGAGACAGAAGAAAAATGCTTTGATTTTCGGTCAACCAAAACAATCTTGGTGCCGCGTTCTTGGGCAAGCTTTAGGTATTCGAGATTGTCGCCGGTTGGGCTAACCAGAACGCCGCGCACTCGCTGTTCCTCAAAAAGCGAAAGCATTGCCTGCTCGCGTTCAATCTCGTCGTCTGAATTGGCAAGCAACACCGCGAGGTTTTGCTGATTGGCGGCATCTTCGGCCCCGCGAGCAATGTCGGTGAAAAACGGGTTACGCACGTCGGGCACGATTAGTCCGATCGAACGGCTGCTGCCGGCACGAAGCTGGCGGGCGGCATCGTTGCGCACAAAACCAAGCTCCGCGATTGCCTTCTGCACCTTGGTGAGGGTTTTTGCCGAGACGCGATCTGGATTGTTGAGCACGTTAGATACGGTGCCCAGTGCAACGCCAGCCTTGGCGGCTACATCCTGGATGCTTGGTGTACTAATGCTCATTGTGCTATTGTATTGAAACGTTTCAAAATTTCGAGCAGAAAGTGCAAAATGACTAATTCTGAGTTATTTGCCAAGTTAAATGATCAGGCCATCGAACTGCCATCTTGGGCATTCGGCAACTCGGGTACTCGATTTCGAGTTTTCCCATCGGCCGGCGTTCCTCGCGATCCATTCGAGAAGATCGAGGATGCCGCTCAGGTGCACAAGTACTCGGGCATCGCACCAACGGTTGCACTGCACTACCCGTGGGACAAAGTCGATGACTTCGCAAAGCTTCGCGCTCACGCTGAGTCGCTCGGTGTTGCACTCGGCACAATCAACTCGAACACCTTTCAAGACGAAGACTACAAACTCGGTTCACTCGCTCACAACGACGCGAAGGTGCGCAACAAGGCGATCGATCACCACTTCGAGTGCATCGATGTAATGGGGGAGACTCACTCTCGTGATCTAAAGATTTGGTTGGCCGACGGCTCGAACTATCCGGGGCAAGACGACATGCGTCGTCGTCAAGACAACTTGCACGATTCGCTGCAGAAGATTTACGCGCGACTGGGCAAAGACCAGCGCATGGTGCTCGAGTATAAATTCTTTGAGCCAGCTTTTTATCACACAGATGTCCCAGACTGGGGCACCTCATATGCACAGGTGGCCGCACTCGGTGAGCGTGCAGTAGTTTGTTTGGATACCGGGCATCACGCACCGGGTACCAACATCGAATTCATCGTGATGCAGTTGCTTCGTCTTGGCAAGCTTGGTGCTTTCGATTTCAACTCCCGTTTCTACGCAGACGACGACTTGATTGTTGGTGCAGCAGATCCGTTCCAGTTGTTCCGAATCATGTACGAAGTAATTCGCGGTGGCGGTTACGGTGCAGCGTCGGGAGTTGCCTTCATGCTTGACCAGTGCCACAACATCGAAGACAAGATTCCCGGCCAGATTCGCTCGGTGCTAAACGTTCAGGCAATGACCGCTCGCGCACTGCTCGTCGACACCGCTGCACTCGAGAAGGCTCAGTTGGCCGGCGATGTGTTGGGAGCCAACGACGTCTTCATGAACGCGTTTTACACCGACGTTCGCCCGCTGCTGGAACAGTGGCGTGAGTCGAAGGGATTGGCCACCGACCCGGTAGCCGCCTTCAACGCCAGTGGATACCTAAAGAAAATTGCAGAGTCTCGTGTTGGCGGTACTCAGGCGGGTTGGGGAGCCTAATGAATAAGACCGTTGCCGAGCTACTCGCTCGCTCAAACAAACTGGGAAGCAACCCAAAGAACACAAACTATGCCGGAGGCAACACCTCGGCTAAGGGCACAGAGGTCGACCCGGTAACCGGCAAGCCAGTCGAGTTGCTCTGGGTTAAGGGTTCTGGTGGAGATCTTGGAACTTTGCAGGAATCTGGCCTTGCCGTTCTTAGGCTCGATCGCGTTCGCGCGCTTCAAGATGTTTATCCTGGTGTGAAGCGCGAAGACGAAATGGTTGCAGCATTTGACTTTTGTTTGCACGGGCGTGGCGGAGCAGCTCCATCTATCGATACCGCAATGCACGCACTCGTCGATGCAGCGCACGTGGATCACTTGCACCCAGATTCTGGAATCGCGATTGCCACCTCGAAGGATGGCGAAAAGCTAACCAAGAAGATTTTCGGTGACCGCGTGGTTTGGGTCGACTGGCGTCGTCCTGGTTTCCAACTCGGTTTGGATATCGCAAAAGTAAAGCGCGAAAATCCAAAAGCCATCGGTTGCATTCTCGGTGGCCACGGAATCACAGCATGGGGTAAGACTTCTGCAGAGGCAGAAAAGAACTCACTCGAAATCATCAAGAGTGCAGAGCAATACATCGCCAAAAACGGTAAGAAGAATCCGTTTGGCGCAGAGGTGGCCAAGTTCAAGCCGTTGAAGGCTTCCGCTCGCAAAGCACGAGCTGCCGAGATCGCTCCTTTCATTCGCGGTTTGGCCTCAACCGATAAACCGCAGGTAGGTCACTTCGACGACAGCGTCGCAGTGCTCGACTTTTTGTCAAAGAGCAAGCTCAAATCACTCGCCGCGCTTGGCACAAGTTGCCCAGATCACTTCTTGCGCACCAAGGTTAAGCCAATGGTGCTCGACATCGCGCCGGATGCCCCAATCGAGAAGGTCAAGGAGCGCTTGGCTGAACTGCACGAGGAATACCGTGCCGACTACGCTGCCTATTACAAGAAGCACGCCAAGAAGGATTCACCGGCCATGCGCGGGTCAGACCCAGCAATCGTGCTGGTTCCAGGCGTTGGCATGTTCTCGTTTGGCGCCAATAAACAAACAGCAAGGGTGGCAGGCGAGTTCTATATCAACGCCATCAACGTGATGCGCGGAGCAGAGGCCATCTCTAGCTACAGTCCAATTTCTGATGCTGAGAAGTTCAACATCGAATACTGGTCGCTCGAAGAGGCAAAGCTTCAGCGCATGCCAAAGCCAAAGCCTCTAGCTTCACGGGTTGCCTTCATTACCGGAGCCGGTTCGGGCATCGGAAAGGCAATTGCCGAGCGCCTTGCCGCAGAGGGTGCTTGCGTTGTGATTGCAGATCTGAACCTCGAGAACGCAAAGGCAGTTGCCGAATCGCTTGGTGGATCTGATGTTGCCATCGCCGTGAAGATTGACGTTTCGAGTGAAGACGAGATCAAACGAGCGCTCGACGAGGCATCAATCGCATTTGGTGGCGTCGACTTAATCGTTAACAACGCAGGGCTTTCAATTTCAAAGCCGCTGTTGCAAACCACTCAGCACGATTGGGATCTGCAACACAACGTGATGGCTCGAGGCTCGTTCTTTGTTTCTCGCGAATCGGCGCGCATTCTGATTGATCAGAAAATGGGTGGCGACATCATTTATATCTCGTCAAAGAACTCGGTATTTGCCGGACCAAACAACATTGCCTACTCGGCAACCAAGGCAGACCAGGCACATCAGGTGCGTTTGCTTGCCGCAGAACTTGGTGAGTATGGAATTCGAGTAAACGGAATCAACCCGGATGGAGTGGTTCGCGGTTCTGGAATCTTTGCCAGCGGTTGGGGCGCATCACGCGCCAAGGTTTACGGCGTGAAAGAAGACGACCTAGGCAAGTACTACGCGCAGCGCACTTTGCTAAAGCGCGAGGTTGTTCCTGAAAATGTGGCAAACGCTGTGTTCGTTCTAACCGCAGGTGAACTAAGTCACACCACCGGCCTGCACATTCCAGTCGACTCCGGCGTAGCGGCAGCGTTCTTGCGGTAACCATGACCGAGATCCTGGGAGCCATCGACATTGGCGCGTCTAGCGGACGCGTCATTGCTGGTGTGCTCAGTGATGCAGGGCTGGAACTGCACGAGGTGGCTCGTTTCCCGAACGGCCCGGTCGCTAAAGGCAACCAGCTCTACTGGGACTTCGATGCACTCATCGCTTCGATTAAGGCTGGGTTAAACCAGCTCGGTGACTTTGCTTACGCGCGAGGTATCACAGTCAAGTCAATTGGCATCGACACCTGGGCGGTTGATTACGGATTAGTTGACTCGCACGGGAGTTTGGTGGCAACGCCAAGGCATTACCGCGATGAACGCAATCTTCTGGGCGCCAGTGTGGTGCACGAAACGATTTCGCAGGATGAGCTCTACCAAGAAAACGGACTGCAGTTTCAACCGTTCAACACCCTTTACCAGCTAACCGCGGAGCAGTTGCTAAACCCTGAGTCACTTGAGAAAGCGCAAAACTTCTTGCTAATGCCAGACCTGATTGCTTTCATGCTCACAGGTGCTCGTCGTGCAGAAGTAACGAACGCATCTACCACCGGTTTGCTTGGTATAAAAACGCACCAGTGGAATTTGGAACTTTGCACAAAACTCGGGATTCCAAATTCATTGCTGCCAGATTTGATCCAGCCGGGGGAAAGCTACGGCGCACTTGTTGGTTTTGAAAACCAAGGATTACAAAACGCTCAGGTATTGGCAGTTGCATCACACGACACCGCATCGGCAGTGCTTGCAGTTCCTCTACTCAACGAGCAGGGAGCTTTTCTTTCTAGCGGCACATGGTCGTTGATCGGAGCCGAGCTTGAGGCTCCGGTATTGAGTGATGCTGCGGCCCAGACAAACTTCACCAATGAGCTCGGAGTCAACGGCACGATTCGTTTTCTTAAGAATCTAAGCGGGCTTTGGCTTTTGCAAGAGAGTCTGCGCACCTGGAACCTCAAAGTAGAAGATGTGCTTGGGGGTGCAAAGTTCGAATCGACAGTTGCACGAATCGATGTCAACGATCCAGAATTTGCTACCCCCGGCGACATGCCTTCGCGAATTCAGGTTCACGTATCTCGCAGAGGTCAGGAACCACCGCAGACTCCGGCTCAGATCACCCGTTGCATCCTGGAGTCGCTTGCCGACGCCTATGCAGCGGCGATCCAGGAACTCCAGAGAATCACCGGCCGCACCGTAAACCAATTGAACATCGTAGGCGGTGGCAGTCAGAATGAGCTGCTCAATCAGTTGGCGGCAAACCGCTGCGGCATTCCCGTAATGGCTGGGCCGGTTGAGGCAACCGCTATCGGTAACCTGATGGCTCAGACTGGTATTTCTAACCAGCGTGAGTTTGTGGCCAAACATTTTGCACCTAAAATTTTCCGTCCAACGAAGAACGAGGAATAAATGAACATCGAACTCCGCAGCCAGTATCCTGCCAAGCAAATCGGATTGCCAGGTGGAACGCTTGAACTTAGCTGGAAAGTGTTCGGTGCCAAGGCGGGTGAATCGCAGACCGCGTATGAGCTTCAATCTGCACTAGATATTGACTTTACGGCTGAGCTAAAGAGCGATCAAGTCAAGTCTTCACAATCGCAATACATCAAAGCCCCGCATGAACCAAGTGTTAGCCGCGAGATTTCATTTCACCGTGTGCGCATTGAAACGCAGAGTGGTTGGAGCGAATGGAGCGAACCGCTAGTTCACGAAACCGGTTTACTAAATGGCGAAGAACTCATTGGCCATGCCATTGGCGACGAAAGCAAAGCCACTGATGCACCACCGCTACTTCGCACCACATTCAACTTGACTAAGCCTGTAGCCAAGGCTCGTCTCTACGCAACCGCGCACGGCACCTATGACGTAATGATTAACGGAGCAAAAGCTGGCGATCACATCTTGGCTCCGGGCTGGACTCCTTACCAGCACCGCTTACTAGTCGACACCCACGATGTCACGAATCACCTAGTTGAAGGCGAGAACGCATTCGGTGTTCTACTTACCGACGGCTGGTATCGCGGCAAGATGAGCTTCTTCAATTTGCTCGACAACTACGGCGAACACACTTCGTTCCTCGGTCAAATCGAAATCGATTACGAAGATGGCACTAAAGAAATTGTTGCCAGCGACAGCAACTGGAAGACATCGACCGGCGGCGTTCGCTTCGCTTCAATTTACGACGGCACCACCATGGATATGACCATGGCCCAACCGGCTTGGTGCAAGCCTGGCTTCGACGACTCAGCCTGGAGCCCAGTAACTTTGCGCAAGATCAGTAAGTCACTGCTCGAGCCGCTTTCGGCACCGCCGGTGAGAGTCAAGGCCGAACTGCCGATGGCACTCCGTCAGGAAGCCGACCGAATCAACCTCGATGGCACCCAAAACATCTCGGGTTGGGTTCGCCTTACCGTGGATGGCAAGCGCGGCGACAAGGTAGTTGTTCGTCACGCCGAAATTTTGCTACCCGACAAGTCTCTTCACACCGCACCACTGCGTGCGGCCAAGGCCACTGAGACTTATATTCTTGGCAAAGATGGCGTGCAAGACCTTGAGCCTAAGCACACCTTCCACGGCTTTCAATTTGCCGATGTAGTAACCGAAGCAAAGGTTATTAAGGCTGTCGCCATTGCGATCACCTCAGACAATGAAGACCGCGGTCTATTCCAGTCATCGCACCAGTTGCTAAACAAACTGCACAGCAATGTGCTTTGGTCGTTGCGTGATAACTATGTTGCAATTCCAACTGACTGCCCTCAACGTGATGAGCGCTTGGGTTGGACCGGAGACGCGCAAGCTTTCATCTACGCAGCTAATACTTTGGTAAACGAAAACGCATTCTTCCGGTCTTGGATGAAAGACCTTTCACTTGAGCAACACGAGAGCGGAAAAGTTCCTCACGTTGTTCCTGACATTCTCGAATTGCAATACCCTCGACTCCCACATGGAAACCCGTTCCCAGATGATGGTGCTGCCGGTTGGGGCGATGCCGCAGTGGTTATTCCCTGGGCTCAATACCAAAGTTTCGGTGATGTTGAAATTCTTCGCGCACAGCTGACCAGCATGCGCAAGTGGGTCGACTTCTTCTCGGCTCAATGCGTCGATGACGTATTCGGCGAAGGAATCATGCAGCTGGGCGACTGGCTCGATCCTGATGCGCCGGAAGACAAACCATTTCTCGCGAAGGTATCATCACGTTTCGTGGCCAGCGCCTACATCGTGCACAGCGCCCGCTTGCTTGCTAAGTCAGAGGCGCTAGTAGGCACCAAGGAAAACTCCGAAAAGTATCACAAGCTTGCAGACGACGTAGCGAAAGCCACCTGGAGCCTGCTTGGTGAAGATGCCCGCAAGACTACCTCCGGTTGCTCACTGGCCCTCGAGTTCCGCATCTGCCCAAATGACCAGCGTGAAGCGGTGGCCGAAGAACTTGCCGCACTGGTGCGCAAGGATAAAGGCGCTATCTCCACCGGCTTCCTCGGAACCCCGGTAATCATGGATGCCATGTCGCAGAACGGCCACTTCGAAGAGGCATACAGCATGCTGCTGCGCGAGGAGATCCGCAGTTGGCTCTACCCAATCACAGTTGGTGCCACCACAATTTGGGAGCGCTGGGAAGCAATCAAACCCGATGGCACCCCATCAACTGGCGGATCTGAAGGACACGCGGCGGGCTCTGAACCATCGATGATCTCATTCAACCACTATGCCTACGGTGCGGTGGTCGATTGGGTTTATCGAAACGTTCTTGGTCTTACTTCACTTGCCCCCGGATACGAACAGGTCAGCATTGCTCCTCGCCCTACTAAGAGCATTGAGTGGGCGAAGGGCTCAATCGAAACCGGTTACGGCGAATACGGAATCAACTGGAAGTTAGATGGTTCAAAACTTCACGCCAAGGTGACCGTGCCATTTGGTGTGCAAGCAAAATTAAACCTGCCGGTTACGCAGGCATCGACAATTTTGGTTAACGGTGAAGCAAAACTAAATGGCGAGGTTATCGGTCATGGAGTTTTTAACATCGATGTAACTCACGCACACGTGGTTAGCAAGTAAGGAAAGTCATGGGAGAAATTAAGCGCAAATTTCCGAATCCAAAGGATCTCGCGCAACTAATGAAGTTCAAGGCGCCAAACTTTGACTTCAAAAAGAATCGGCTCGACAAGGCGCTCACGATCTACGATCTTCGAGAGATTGCAAAGCGCCGCACTCCGACCGCTCCATTCGACTACACCGATGGTTCCGCAGATCAAGAGATTTCATTAGCCCGTGCACGCCAGGCATTCGAAGACATCGAATTTCAGCCTCGCATTCTTCGCGACGTAAGCGATGTAGATCTCTCGAGCACCGTGCTCGGCAAGAAGGTCGCCTTGCCGTTTGCAATTGCGCCAACCGGTTTCACTCGCATGATGCAAACCGAGGGTGAACAGGCTGGCAGTCAGGCAGCAGAAGCAGCCGGCATTCCTTTCACTCTTTCGACCATGGGCACTCGTTCAATCGAAGAGGTTGCCGCCTATGCGCCAAACGGCCGCAACTGGTTTCAGCTCTACATGTGGAAAGACCGCGATCGCAGCATGGCGCTGGTAGAACGTGCCGAAAAGGCCGGTTTCGATACCCTGGTGCTCACAGTTGATGTGCCGGTTGCCGGCGCTCGTCTGCGCGACAAGCGAAACGGAATGACCATCCCGCCTCAGCTCACAATCGGCACCGTCATCGACGCACTGCCGCGCCCAGCCTGGTGGATCAACTTCCTCACCACCGATGCACTCAAGTTCGCATCTCTCGACAGTTGGAATGGCACCGTTGCCGAACTGCTCGACAAAATGTTCGACCCAACCGTGAGCTTCGAAGACCTCAAGTGGATTCGCAAGCAGTGGAAAGGCAACCTAGTCGTCAAGGGAATCCAAAATGTCGACGACGCCAAACTCGCAGTAAAAGCCGGCGCAGATGCCATCATTCTTTCTAACCACGGTGGTCGTCAGCTAGATCGAGCACCGATTCCTTTCCACCTGCTACCAGAAACGGTCAAGGCAGTTGGCAAGAACGCAGAAGTTCACGTAGACACCGGCATTATGCACGGAGCAGACATCATTGCAGCAATTGCAAAGGGTGCCAAGTTCACCATGATTGGTCGCGCCTACTTGTACGGACTCATGGCTGGCGGACGCGAAGGAGTAGACAAGACAATCGAGATTCTCGAGGGTCAAATGATTCGCACCATGAAACTTCTCGGTGTGCGTTCGCTCGACGAGCTAGAACCTGGGCATGTCAAGATTCTGGAACGCCTCAGCGAAAAGCGTTAGTTCTGTTTGAACTTTTGAATTGTTACCTTCACGCAAGCAATTTCATGCAGTGGAACAATGTTGAGTCGTTCATCACCATTTAGATTGCGCATCGGAATCCACTTTTCATTTTCGAAGCGGCCCTCTTCGACATCGTCGATTTCAACTCGGTAACCAGGTTCGCTGAAACTCAGGTTGATGCCTTTACCGATGAAGTAGTACTCGGTGTCGCTCAGCTGAATTACGATTCCACTCGGGCGGTTATCGCCTGGAGATTCGATTACCACCGCTAAGTCTTCGAGTTCCGATTGAAGCTCGGCATCTTTGATCAGAAGGTCAACTCCGGCCACCTCAACGAAGCGCTTTAGGCCAGCCAGGGTGTCCTTCGGTTCTATCACCAGGTCGCCAAAACGCACCGATTGCTGGGCATCAGGCTCGCGCATCAAAAGTGCCCTAATCCGGCCACTGGCCTGGGATTCAGCCACGGTGCACTTGGCTTCGCGCAAAATCTCATAGGCCTTCGACATCAGGTTGCCGACCCGGCCATCCTCCGCGGCGAACATCGAATAACCGATTGCACGGTGATGCCCTAACGCCCAGAACAAGTTACCTAAAACGTGCCGGCTTTCTGGAATGAAAAGTGCGTTGTCGTCGCGGGCATACTGGGCCATCACCGGAACTGCCTTGAGTTCGTAAATATCAGGAGTCAGCATGTCGATGTCTGGCGCAAACTTTTTCCATACATCGAGCACGAGTGAACTTGGGCCACCACTCGGCCAGTGCCCGGCTTCGCTCTGACCGGGCTGAGGGCCAAGCCAGGCGTTGACGAACATTGGCAGGTTCTTGATCTCTTTGCCTGCCTTAGCCAAGGTGTTGGAATACTTGGCAAGTGCTTCTGCCATGAACTTTTCATTTTCCTGCCAGGTGTCGGCAATGCCACGAGCTTTCCAAGCGCTGTCTGCAGCAGCAGAGTGATCGCGGCTAGAGCCAAGTAAACCCATCTCGTTTTCTATCTGAAGCATTATCACAGTGTGCTTTTTGTCTTTGGACTTCAAGAATTTCATCAGCTGTGTGAAGGCCTTCAAATCGGCATCGAGCAAATTCTGACTGAACACCGAGAGAGTTGGAACATCCGACGGGCTGCCGCCAGGCTCATTCAGCGCGCGGGGAAAGCGTTGTACATCAGATCGCACCCATGCAGGCGCGTATGTCGACTTTGCATTTTTGAATGCACCAAACCAAATCAAGACCAGTTTCAACTTCAGTGATTCCGCCTTGCGAATCTGGTGCTGCAACAGCGTGAAGTCGAAGTTGCCCTCAGTTGTTTCGAATTGCTTCCAAGAGATAGGGGAGATCACGAAGTCATAGTTGAGCGAGGCAACCTTGGTGAAAGAAGAGTCGATCGATTCGATGCTCGAACTGGAGGAGTTGTGAATCTGACCTCCGAGCAGAACCGTCTTGCGACCATCAATTTCAAACGAGAATCCGGTTTCGTGGCGCACTAGGCGAGGAAGTATCGACATGCGAGCAAGTATCCCAGCAATTCATAGCATTGGCACAGGGTCAAAAAAATAGTTGAAATTGGTTTTTTTGCGGCGAAACGCATTGCTAGAATCCAAGTAATCAAGGTGATTCCCGTTTTGGCAGGGTGCTGTTTCATTAGGAGCACTTGCCGTGGCAATCTACTCAGCAAACATCGAGTTGCTATACACCCAGCACGAAAAATTCACAGACCGTATTGAGGCTGCCGCTGCTGATGGTTTCAAGTACGTAGAAATGTGGATGTGGAGCCTGCAGAACATGCCGGAACTCGCGGCTGCTGCAAAGGCAAACGGAATCGAATTCTCTTCTGTGCTAGCTGAACCACGTTTTAGCTTCAACATGCCTGGCGTGGACCTAAACGTATTTTTTGACGGACTGCGCGACAGCATCAAGCAAGCTCAAATCGTCGGATCACCACGAATCGTTCTCGGCTCCGGAATGGGTTTCCCTGGCAAGAAGCGTCCGGCGCAGCTAGACACGCTCGCAGAAGTTTTCATCGACGCAAACAAGATTGCAGTTGAAGAAGGCATGCAGTTAGTGCTCGAGCCAATCAACACTCGTCACGATCACCCTGGAGCACTGCTCGATCGCACCAGCGAAGCGGTCTACGTGGCCGACAAGGTCAACTCTTCAAACTTCAAGATTCTTTACGACATCTATCACTCGGCAATGGAAGGCGAGGATGTCGTTCACGCCCTCAACAGCTTCAAGCACCAGATTGGCTACGTGCAGTTGGCAGACACCAACGGACGCCACGAGCCAGGTACCGGCGACATCGACTGGAAGTCGGTTATTCCAGCGGTTGCAGCAGTCGGCTACAGCGGGCCAATCGGCCTAGAGTTCTACCCATCAAAAGACACCACCGAGGCTATCGAGTACATCCGTTCGCTCTGATAGTTAGTAAAGGAAAACAAATACATGTCTAACGCGCCGCACATCGTTGTTGTCGGAAGTGGTCCGATCGGGGCCACCTACGCTCGCGAAATTCTTGAGGCTCACCCAACTGCCACCGTGACCATGCTTGAGCTTGGTCCACAGTTGACCGAGAAGCCTGGTGAATCGGTAAAGAACATCACCGACGATGAGCAGCGCGCCAAGGCCCGTGCAATGTCGCAGGGCCCGCAGGCAGACGAGGCAACTCGAGCAAAACTTGGCTTGCCATACCTGCAGGAAGGCACCTTGACCGCTCGGCAGGGCACCCACCTGGTTGACTTTGGTGGCCCGGGCAGTGGCCACTCAAAGAGTTTTCCGATGGCATCGATTGCCACCAACGTTGGTGGCCAGGGTGCGCACTGGACCTGCGCGGTTCCACGCCCGGAGTTCAGCGAGAAGATCGCCTTCATCAGCGAAAGCGATTGGGAACAATCAATTTCTCGCGCAGAAGTTTTGCTGCGTGCCAATAAGACTCCGTTTAAGAAGTCTCCAATTGGCGCAGCAATTCGTGCGGCACTAACTGAAGAGTTCAAAGACATTTCAACCGACACCGTTCACCCTTACTTCTTGCCGGTTTCTGCAGAAGAAAAAGAAAACGGAACCATGCATTGGGGTGGCACTGACTTTGTTTTCGGTCCACTGATCGAAAAAGGTAACCCACTAGCAGCGCGCTTCACTCTAAAGCCGCTCACAATGGCTCGCAAGATTTTGCTCGAAGGCAACAGGGCCGTTGGTGTGCTAATGGAAGACGCAGTCACCGGCGAGCAAAAAGAATTGCACGCAGACAAAGTTGTAATTGCAGCAGACGCAGTGCGCACGCCGCAGTTGCTCTGGGCGTCAGGCATTCGTCCGAAGGCACTCGGTCACTACCTAACCGAACACCCGGTTTGCTTCAGCGCAATCGCACTCGATGGCGAGAAGTTGGCCAAGTATGCAAGCGAAGCAGATTACGTTGCCGAAAAAGAATTGGCAAAGCTAAGCCCAGGAGATCCAGTTTCGGGTGTGACTCGTGTTCCGTTCATCGAGCCGCAGCACCCTTACTCCGCTCAAATTATGTATGTCACTAAACCACCATTCCCGCTACCAGACGACAGCCCACTCAAAGATCACAAGTACGGTTTCGCAATGGCTGGCTGGGGTGGCCGCAAGTTCCCTCGCTACGAAGATGCCATCACCTTCGACGACAACGAACTCGACTACCGCGGATTCCCAAACATCAACATCCAATACGAACTCACCGAGCGTGAGATCAAAGAGATGGAAGACGTAAAGGTATTCATGCACCGCGCAGCCGACGCACTTGGTGCATTCGTGCCTGGCATGGGTATGCCTCGCTTGATGCCACCGGGCACTAGCTTGCACTACATGGGCACTTTCCGAATCGGACCAAAGAACGACGACACCAGCGTCTGTGATGACACCTCAAAGGTTTGGGATTACGACAACCTATTTCTTGGCGGAAACGGCACCATTCCAACCGCAAACTGCGTAAACCCAACCCTCACCAGCGTTGCCATTGCAGTGCGCGGAGCCCACAAACTAGTAACGGAGTTGCACTAATTAGCAAGCTAGCCGAGCGGGGATTACCGCACAACTTCGTTCGGCTCTACGCGGGTCTAATTCTTACATCGCTGCTTTCAGCGCTCGACATCTCGATTGTGGCAACCGCTTTGCCGGTAATCGTGGCTGAGTTCAATGCCATCCAAAACATTTCTTGGATCATCGCCGGCTACTCGCTTGCCACTGCGATCGCAATGCCGGTTTACGGCCGCCTGGTTGACAAATTTGGTTCGGCAAAGATGTTCCTGTTTGCAATCGTGCTCTTCTTGGTTGCATCTACGCTCTGCGGCTTCTCGCAAAGTATTTTTATGCTTTCGGCATCGCGAGTTCTACAAGGCTTCGGAGCAGCGGGTCTCTCACTGCTTCCGGTAACGATAATTTCAGGCCTGATTCCAGAACGCTCACGACCAAAGTACATCGTTCCTATGGTTTCTGTTTGGTCGATTGCTTCAGTAGCCGGGCCAGTGCTAGGTGGTTTGCTAACAGCAACTGCTGGCTGGCGCTGGATTTTCTGGATCAATCTGCCACTCGGCTTGCTTGCCATACTGCTAGCGGTTCCGGCACTGCCACGTAAAGACAAACTTCGCGAGGGAAAGCCGTTCGGAATTTCAACGCTCGTGTTCTTCATTCTGGCTACCAGCAGTTTGGTTTTCGCATTGCATTCGATCACAGAGGGATTCGCTGGCGATCTCACCGGAACCTACTCACTATCTGCACTTGCAGTAGTCATGATTGCTTTGTTCATTTGGCGCACCATTAAGTCGGACAACCCACTAATTCCGATCAAGGCCATGAACAATCGCGGAACCATCACGGTGCTGATTCTTGGCACGATAGGTGGAGCCGCGGTCTTCCCGCTCACCGGTTTCATCCCGACTCTTCTGCAGATGGCGTATGCGGTGCCGAACTGGTTAGCAGGGCTTTCCCTAGTGCCGCTCGTACTTGGCGTGCTAACCGCAAATATCTTCAGCTCTCGTCGATTGGCGAAAACTGGAAATTACTCGAACTTCTACCTGGTCGGCAGTGCAATTGCAGCACTGAGCATGTTTGTCATGTACTTCTTCTCGCAGCAATTAGGCGCACCGCTAATCGCCATCGGCCTCGGGTTCACCGGTTTCGGATTTGGCCTATTTGGCCAGTTCACGGTCACCTTGGCCCAGTCGTTTAGTGAGTCAAAGTTCCTCGGTTCGGTAACCTCAACCGTCATGGTTTCTCGCGACATCTCTGGCTCGGTGGTCGCGACTATCGCCGGTGGCCTATTTGGCTTTGGAGTGAGCCAGGCCCTGGTCAGCGTTAATTTGCCAGCTGGGCTGCAGGGAATCTCGCTTCAGCCAGCAGATTTGGTCGGCCTAGCCCCAGCCCTGCAGGCACAAGTGCAGCAGGTTTACTTTGATGCCTTCCATGCCACCTTCCTGAACTCAGCCGTGGCTTACGTGCTGGTATTCGCTCTGGCGCTGACCTTGCCTAAGCGCGACCTGAAGGCCAAATAACCCAAATAGTCACTATTGGCTAAGTGCTGGTAACAAACAGGTTACGAATAAGGTTCGCCTTAGTTCGCGAATGTAGAGTCTGAATTAGATCTACACCCGTAGTTCGACAATGAAGTCATGAAAGGGAACTCCATGATCAAGAAGCGTGGCGGAAGACTCGTAGCAGCTGTTGCAGCTACAGCGCTAGCAGCATCATCGGTAATCGCATTGGGTGGCGCGGCGAACGCGGCCAACACAATCACAATTTGGGGCGTTAACGCTCAGCAGGGAAAGAGCGCCTGGACCGGCGTAGTCGACGCGTTTAAGGCGAAATACCCTCAGTACACAGTTGACTACAAAGAAGTTGGCGTTACTGGTACCTACCAGACCGTGCTTTTGACTGCACTTCAGGCTGGTACTGCTCCTGACGTATTCAAGGTTGCTGGCGGTGCTGGGGAAGTAGACAGCATTCAGAAGCTAGCAAAGGCAAAGTATCTCCTAGACCTTGCTGGAACTTCTGCAGTTAACTTTGCGCCGGTACTTGAGCGCGCAAACTTCTCACTACAGGGCAAGACCTATGGTCTACCAGTTGACAAGAGCGTTGGAACCGTAGTGGCTAACTTGTCACTAATGAAGACAGACGGCCTAACCTGGCCAACAACTTTTGGTCAGCTTTTGACACAGTGCAAGACTGCAGTTTCAAAGGGTCGCACCTTCTTTGGTTTCGCTGGCGGAATGTCGCCAAACCAGAACCTAATCAACGCATCTTTGGCTCAGGTTACCTATGCTGACACACTAAAGAAGGTTGCTGGCAAGCTCGATTTTGCAAACAGTGTTGGTTGGAGAACCAACTTTGACCAGCAGATCGCAATGAAGGAAGCCGGTTGTTTCCAGAAGGGCTTCGAAGCCGGAGGGTTCGGTGACGCAATCGACACTCGCTTCTTTGGCAAGCAGTCATACGCAGTATTCGTTCCTGGTGGAACCGCAAACACATTCCGTAACTTCGTGCCACCTATGAAGGGCCAAGACGTTGTTACCGCTTACATTCCGGCAGTTAAGGCTGCAGACACTCGCGTGCCTGTTTCATCTGACTATGCTTGGGGCGCAAATGCAAAGACCAAGAATGCCGCTGCTGTAAAGGCGTTTATCAACTTTGCTGCTACCACTGCAGGCCAGAAGGCTTACACCGACATTTCAGGTACTTTGAGTGTTAAGGGTGGCGATGTATTCCCTGCTCACTATTCACTAGTTGGACCACTTTTGAAGGCCGGTAAGACAGCACCAATTCCTTACACCTTGTTCACCAACTCTCAGGTAACTGCTCGCATGGCTGCAGGAACCATCGGAACCATGACTGGTCAGGCCGGAATCTCTAAGGTTCTAAAGGCCATGGATTCAGCCTGGTAAGCAACAACTAGGAATATAAGTAAAACAATGTCACAAGTTGAAAATGGAGGGCCCGGACGAAAGTCCGGGTCTTCCATTACCAAGAAAAAACTCGTAGCTCACGGCTATTGGTGGTGGTCGCTGCCAGCTCTCGCTGCAGTATTTTTTGTTCATTATGTAGCCACAAGTCTTGGCCTCATGTACGCCTTTACCGATTACGAAGGCATCGGAGAATTCAACTGGATCGGTCTTGAAAATTTCACCAAAATTTTGGATGACACAGACGTAACATCATCCATTTCAAACACCTTTTTCTTGGCATTCGGTTCTTTCATCATTACTAACGTGGTTGGGCTATCGCTTGCTTTGGCTTTGAACCGTGGACTCAAGAGCCGCTATGTGCTTCGCACGCTTCTTTTCTTGCCTGTGATTTTGAGTACCATTGCCGTTTCTTACATTTTTAGATTTATTTTTTACATCGAAGGTCCAATCAACCAGCTACTTGTTTCAATGGGACTATCCGACCTTCAGAAAACCTGGCTCGCTGATCCCGAATGGTCAATCTGGGTCATCTTGATAGTTGTCGTCTGGCAACACATCGGATTCCCGATGGTTATATACCTTGCTGGACTAGCTACTGTTCCTCAGGAACTCGAAGAGGCTGCCGCAATTGATGGCGCTGGTGTTTGGCGCAGATTCTTCTCGGTGACAGTTCCGATGATTCAGCCAGCCATCGCAATTGCTACAACCCTTGGAATCATTCAGGGTATGAAGATTTTCGATCAGGTAGTTGCTATGACCGGTGGTGGGCCTTTCGGTGCCACTGAGACATTGTCAACCACTATTTATCACAAGACTTTTGAGTACATGCAATACGGCTACGGATCTGCAATTTCAATGGTGTTTACAGTAATTATTCTGTTCTTCGCCTTGTTGCAGAGCTTCCTAACTCGAGACCGATCTGGAGCACGAAAATAATGTTTAGGTACACCAAGTGGACTTTCCTGCGCGAAATCATGGTTTGGGTATACGCGCTCATCGTTCTCTCGCCGCTATTTATTCTTGTGAATGTTGCGCTCAAGGGTCCTGAAGAAGTACACGGTACCCCCGGATTTGCACCTGTTCAAAAGCCAACTTTTGAATCCTTCGAGCTTGTGCTATTCGGCGAAAAAGGTGCGGGACTTCTTGCAGGTCTTACTACGAGCGTAATTATTACCACGATTGCCGTTTCCGGTTTGATCTTCTTTGGTTCGGTTACCGCGTACATTCTTGCGAGAAGAATGAATCGATTGAGTAAAACTGCCTATTACTTGGTTCTGGCAGGAATTATTGTGCCAGCACAGCTTGGATTGGTGCCTCTGTACATCGGTGCCAAGAACTTGGGGCTCCTCGGTTCTTCATGGGGTATGGGCATTATCTACATGGGCATGCTCATGCCGCTGTCCATCATGCTTTACACCGGATTCATTAGAACTCTGCCTATTGAGTATGAAGAAGCTGCATACATCGACGGCGCTTCGCGATTCTCAACGTTTATCAAAGTTGTTTTTCCATTGCTTTCACCAGTTACCGGAACCGTGGCGATCATGTCAGG
>JACCDN010963696.1_pt1 | contig 24888 bp, 23 predicted proteins | sample 7441691 | NCBI WGS metagenome assembly JACCDN01 (sample SAMN15323439, study PRJNA562643) | freshwater metagenome | isolation source: river surface water | place: USA:Blue River Watershed | collected 2017-08-16 | reverse complement strand
TTTTTACTCTGCTGACCACGGTCTACATTCAGTTGGCCTTGGCAGACGAGCACTAATCAGATCTGACAACCGTCAGGTCTAAACCACGGAAGGGAAATACAAAGTGGACGTAACTAACATCGCAGAAATCTCAGGCAACATCGCAGTAATCGGCTACGGCCTTGCAGCAGTTGGTCCTGGTATCGGTGTAGGTCTTGTTGTTTCAAAGACCATCGAGTCAATCGCACGCCAGCCAGAGCTTGCAGCAAAGCTTCAGGTCACCATGTGGCTTGGTATCGCATTCACCGAAGCCCTAGCGCTTATCGGTCTTGCAACCCCATTCATCTTCGCTTAGTCAGTCAGGACCTAAACCATGATTTCTAGGATTCTCGCGAACACTGGAGAGGCGACCCCAAACCCGCTTCTTCCAGCGTCGTACGATCTCCTGTGGTCTTCGGTTGCCTTTTTTGTCCTACTGGCCTTCTTCTGGTTCAAGGTTCTACCGAACTTCAAGAAGACACTAGACGCTCGCACCGAGGCAATCGAAGGTCGCCTCGAAGCCGCTGAAAAGGCTCAGGCTGAGGCTGCAGCTAAAACTGCAAACATCGAAGCTGAGCAGGCAGAGGCACGTGCTGAAGCATCAAAGATTCGCGAAGAAGCACGCGCTGAGGGTGCAGCTATTCTGGCTGAACTCAAAGAGCAGGCATCTAGCGAGGCAGCTCGTTTGACCGCTACCGCAAAGGCTCAGATTGAAGCCGAGCGTCAGGCAGCACTAATTTCACTTCGTGCAGAGGTTGGCTCGCTTGCCATTGACCTTGCATCAAGCGTTGTTGGCGCAAGTCTCAAGAACGACAAGATTGCTAGCTCTGTAGTCGACCAGTTCCTGGCCGAACTAGAAGCTGGCGACAAGGCAGGCAAGAAGAAGTAATGGCGAGTTCAACCAGACAGTCACTAGCCCTAGCGAAAGAGGCATTGAGCCCACTTTTGGCTAAGGCCGACCTCAAGTTCGCAGAAGAAATCTTTGCAATCGGCGCAGCCGTTGCATCGTCTTCTCAACTGCGCAGCATCCTCTCGGACCCTTCCGCCGAGGCAAAGGCAAAGTCAGGCGCTCTACAAGCCGTATTCGGCAAGAGTGCTTCAAAGACCGCGCTTGAGTTCGCCGACCGTCTGGTTGCCCTTCGCTGGTCAACCGGACAAGACCTCGTGTCTGCTTTCGAGCAGCTCGCGGTCTTTGCCGTTGCTTCAATTGCGTCGTCAAACAAGAAGATTGCGGCTGTTGAGAGCGAGCTATTCGCTTTTCAGCAGGCAGTTGACTCAGATCAGGCATTGCAGTTCGCACTCGGCGATCGTCTTGCTAAAGATGAGGCAAAGCTTTCACTTGTTGCAGCGCTAACCAAGGGCAAGGTTTCTGATGAAGCCGCTGTTCTAATTCGTCGTTCAGTAACCGGTGCACGTCGTCGTCGCGTCTCAGTGGTGCTAGAGCAGTTTGGCAAGCAGGTTTCTGCTGTTGCTGAGCGCTTAGTTGCTACCGTGACCGTCGCCTCAGCAATCAGTGACAAGCAGCTTGAGCGACTTGAGGCGGCTCTTGCTAAGGCATATGGCCACAGCTTGAAGCTAAACGTAGAAGTAGACCAAGACATCCTTGGTGGAATCAAAGTCCAGGTAGCTGGCGAGATCATCGACGGAAGCCTCAGCTCTCGTCTAAATGCAGCAAAACTTCAGCTGGCATAAACCAGCTGTCAAAAACTTCAGCCACTTAGGTAGCTGAGCAAACGACCAACCGGGGTTCGCCCCAGAAGTAGAGGAACGAGATGGCAGATCTGAACATCAGCCCGAACGAGATTCGCGACGCTCTAAAAGACTTCGTTAAGTCTTATGAGCCAGCCAAGGCTTCAAAGACCGAGGTAGGCCATGTAATCGATGCCGGTGACGGTATCGCTCACATCGAGGGTCTTCCAAGTGCAATGGCCAACGAACTTCTAAAGTTCGCTGACGGCACCCTGGGTCTAGCTTTGAACCTTGACGAGCGCGAGATCGGTACCGTTGTACTCGGCAACTTCGAAGGCATCGAAGAAGGCATGGAAGTCCACCGCACCGGTGAAGTTCTTTCTGTGCCGGTTGGTGACAACTTCTTGGGTCGCGTTGTTGACCCACTGGGTAACCCAATCGATGGTCTTGGCGAGATCAAGGCAGAGGCACGTCGTGCGCTTGAGCTTCAGGCTCCTGGCGTTATGGCACGTAAGTCTGTTCACGAGCCACTACAGACCGGTATCAAGGCAATCGACGCAATGATCCCAGTTGGTCGTGGTCAGCGTCAGTTGATTATTGGTGACCGTCAGACTGGTAAGACCGCAATCGCGATCGACACCATCATCAACCAGAAGGCAAACTGGGACTCAGGCGATGTCAACAAGCAGGTTCGCTGCATCTATGTTGCCATCGGTCAAAAGGGTTCAACCATCGCAGGTGTTAAGGCAGCTCTTGAAGAGGCCGGCGCTTTGGAGTACACCACCATCGTGGCATCTCCTGCATCAGACCCAGCTGGTTTCAAGTACCTAGCTCCTTACACCGGTTCGGCCATCGGTCAGCACTGGATGTACGGCGGCAAGCACGTTTTGATCATCTTCGATGACTTGTCAAAGCAGGCCGAGGCCTACCGTGCGGTATCACTTCTTCTACGCCGTCCGCCAGGCCGTGAGGCTTACCCAGGTGACGTCTTCTACCTTCACTCACGTCTACTTGAGCGTTGTGCCAAGCTGAACGATGAGCTTGGTGGTGGTTCGATGACTGGTCTACCAATCATCGAGACCAAGGCGAATGACGTTTCTGCATACATTCCAACCAACGTGATTTCGATCACCGATGGTCAGATCTTCTTGCAGTCAGACCTATTCAACTCAAACCAGCGACCTGCTATTGACGTAGGTATCTCGGTTTCACGTGTTGGTGGTGCAGCTCAGGTCAAGGGCATCAAGAAGGTTTCAGGAACCCTGAAGCTAGAGCTTGCCCAGTACCGCTCACTAGAGGCCTTCGCCATGTTTGCATCTGACTTGGATGCAGCATCTCGTCAGCAGCTTGCTCGCGGTGCCCGACTAATGGAGCTTCTAAAGCAGCCTCAGTACTCACCGTTCCCAGTTGAAGAGCAGACTGTTTCTGTATGGGCAGGTACCACCGGCAAGCTTGACGAGGTTCCAGTTGAAGACGTTCTACGTTTTGAGAGCGAACTTCTTGACTACCTACGTCGCAACAGCAAGGTGCTAACCACCATCCGCGAGACCAACAACCTCGAGAACGACACCGTTGCCGAGCTTGAGAAGGCCGTTACCAAGTTCAAGAAGAGCTTTGCAACTTCATCAGGTGCTCCTTTGGCATCAGCTGGCGACGCAACAGTTCTAGACGAAGCTGAAGTCGAACAAGAAAAGATTGTGAAGCAGAAGCGCAAGTAAGCACTTCTACTAAGCAAATCAATTTCGACAAGAATCTAGGAGAGACATGGGAGCGCAACTTCGGGTCTATAGGCAGAAAATTAAGTCTGCCCAGACGACCAAGAAGATCACTCGTGCCATGGAGTTGATCTCTGCATCACGCATTTATAAAGCACAACAGCGTGTAGCAGCATCAAACCCATACTCACGAGCAGTGACTCGCGCGGTTTCAGCAGTGGCAACTTATTCAAATGTTGCTCACCCGCTAACCACCGAGCCAGCCCGTATTGACCGCGCTGCGGTTGTTATCTTCACCTCTGACCGCGGTCTTGCTGGTGCGTTCTCATCAAACGTTCTAAAAGAGGCAGACCAGCTGACCAACCTGCTTCACGAGCAGGGTAAAGAAGTTGTTTACTACTTGGTTGGTCGTAAGGCTGTAGCTAACTTTGGTTTCCGTCGTCGCACCGCTGTTCAGCAGTGGATCGGGGGCACCGACCTACCTCAGGTAGAAACTGCGCATGAAATTGCCCAGGCTCTGCTCGCAGCTTTCAACACCGACTTCGCAGACGGAGGTGTTGACGAGATTCACCTCGTCTCAAACCGTTTTGTGTCGATGATTGCTCAGATCCCAGAAGTTGTTCGTCTTCTACCTCTTGAGGTCGTCGAAGGCACAGAAGCTCCTGAGGCAAGCGAAGTATTCCCGCTTTACGAGTTCGAGCCAGATGCAGTCAAGGTTCTTGACGCTTTGCTTCCGGTTTACATCGAGAGCCGCATCTTCAACGCAATGTTGCAGTCGGCTGCTTCTGAGCACGCAGCACGCCAGAAGGCAATGAAGTCAGCGACTGACAATGCAGACAAGCTAATCAAGAACTACACCCGCTTGAGCAACGCTGCCCGTCAGTCAGAAATTACCCAACAGATTTCAGAAATTGTTGGTGGTGCAGACGCTTTGTCTACCGCCGGCAACGAAGACTAAGAGAAAGAAAGAGACATGGCCGAGACCAAGAAGAAGGTTGCAGCAGCAGCCGGCACCGGGCGCATTGCTCGCGTAACCGGTCCAGTTGTTGACATCGAGTTCCCGCACGATGCCATCCCTGCGATCTATAACGCACTCACCACTGAGATCGACCTAGATGGCGAGAAGAGCACTCTTACTCTCGAGGTCGCACAGCACCTCGGAGATGACCTAGTTCGCGCGATTGCACTGAAGCCAACCGATGGTTTGGTTCGTGGTGGCGTTGTAAGCGACACTGGCGCTCCAATCTCAGTACCTGTTGGTGACGTTACCAAGGGTCACGTATTCAACGTGACCGGTGATGTTCTAAACGGCAAGCCAGGAGAGAAGATCGAGGTGAACGAGCGTTGGTCAATCCACCGCCAGCCACCTGCGTTCGACCAGCTTGAGTCAAAGACCAACATGTTCGAGACCGGTATCAAGGTTATTGACCTTCTAACCCCTTATGTTCAGGGTGGAAAGATTGGTCTATTCGGTGGTGCTGGTGTTGGTAAGACAGTTCTTATCCAAGAAATGATCTACCGCGTAGCAGAAAACCACGATGGTGTGTCTGTTTTCGCTGGTGTTGGTGAGCGTACCCGTGAAGGTAACGACCTTATCGACGAAATGACCGAGTCTGGCGTTATCGACAAGACTGCACTGGTCTTCGGTCAGATGGATGAGCCACCTGGCACCCGTCTTCGCGTAGCTCTTTCTGCTCTGACCATGGCGGAGTACTTCCGCGATGTTCAGAAGCAGGACGTTCTTCTATTCATCGACAACATCTTCCGCTTTACTCAGGCAGGTTCTGAGGTTTCGACCCTTCTAGGTCGCATGCCTTCTGCTGTGGGTTACCAGCCGAACCTTGCCGATGAGATGGGTCTCCTACAGGAGCGCATCACCTCGACCCGTGGCCACTCGATTACCTCACTTCAGGCAATTTACGTTCCTGCTGATGACTACACCGACCCAGCCCCGGCAACTACCTTTGCCCACTTGGATGCAACCACCGAGCTTTCTCGTGACATTGCTTCTCAGGGTCTTTACCCTGCGGTTGACCCACTAACCTCGACCTCTCGCATCTTGGACCCTCGCTACATCAGCAAGGACCACTACGAGACTGCAACCTTGGTTAAGTCAATCCTTCAGAAGAACAAAGAGCTTCAAGAAATCATCGCGATTCTTGGTGTTGAAGAGCTTTCTGAAGAAGACAAGATCACCGTTTCACGTGCACGTCGTATCCAGCGATTCCTATCGCAGAACACCTACATGGCTACTAAGTTCACCGGTGTTGCAGGTTCGACCGTTCCGTTGAAAGACACCATCGAGGGCTTCTCAGCCATCGCACGCGGTGACTTTGACCACGTTGGTGAGCAGGCGTTCTTCAACCTTGGTGACATCAACGATGTTCTAAAGGAATGGGACCGCATCCAGAAGGAATCTAAGTAATCATGGCGACTTTGCGCGTTGAACTCGTAGCAGCTGAACAGGCCGTTTGGTCTGGTGAAGCCAAGATGGTTGTAGCTAAGACCGTCGAAGGTGAAATTGGTTTGCTTCCTGGTCACGAGCCAATGCTTGCCATCCTTGCTTCAGGTGAAGTACGCATCACTCTCGAAAGCGGAGAGCAGATCAAGGCTTCGGCCGAGGATGGTTTTCTGTCAGTTGAGAACAACGTTGTGTCTGTAGTGGCACGACAGGCTGCACTCATCTAAATCAAACTAAAAAGAAAACCCCCGCAAATTGCGGGGGTTTTCTTTTTATACTTTGCCTGCTACTGGCTTTTGCCGATCGGTCGGGTTCGACGGTTAGCCGCCGGAACCCACTTGACATCACCACCGTGCTTCACGTTAGCGTAGCGCGCCAAAACGAATAGCAGGTCGCTCAAGCGGTTTAGGTACTTAGCGGCAAGAACACTCACGCCACCATTAGAGTGGCCCTTCTTGCCCGGCTCAGTGCCGTGTGCCTCTATGGCATGCCAGGTTGCTCGCTCTGCACGACGCACCACTGTTCTGGCCAGATGAAGGCCGGCTGCTAGTCCAGATCCGCCCGGCAAAATAAACGAATCAAGTTTGCCTAATTCTTTGTTGTAGTGATCGATGGCATCTTCTAGAGCATCAATCCAAATAGCGTCCACGCGAAGGGGCTCGTATTCGTAGTGCTCATTTAGCGGGTTTGAGAGGTCGGCGCCCAGGTCAAAAAGATCATTTTGAATTTGTGACAGCAACGCGAGGGTTTCAGCATCGAACTCGTTTTGGGCCAGTGCAACAGCTACGCCGATTGCCGAGTTTGCCTCGTCAACATCTGCGTAGGCTTCGATACGAGGATCGGTCTTGCGCGTGCGCGAAAAGTTGCTCAGGCCTGTCATGCCTTCGTCGCCGGTGCGGGTATAAATTTTCGTTAGATTGACCATGCCTCAAGTTTAGGCTCACCTGAAATAGGGTTGGAACATGTTGTTCTTGCTGCCACCTTCAGAAACTAAAGCTGTTGGCGGTGTGGACATCAATATTGCCAATGCTGCTGTGACCTTTGGGGTGTTGAATTCGGCACGAGACAAAATGTTAGAGGCCGTTGCCGATCCGAGCCTGCTAGTGGCGCCCACCATGCGCGCAATCGATCGTTACACCGGCACCCTATATTCGGCCATCCACGGTCGCGGACTCAAGGGAAGCCCAACATCAAACAACACACTTTCAGCTGTTGAATATCAACGTGCCAAAGAAATGGTGCTTATTCAGTCAGCGCTTTTTGGGCTTATTTCAGCTACCGACCTAATTCCTAGTTACAAAATCAATCCCTCAAAAATCGTTAATGGAATTAGCCCTAAAAGACTCTGGCCAGAAGCTCATGCATCAGTGTGGACAAGGCTCGCAACTGCGCCGATCATAGATTTGAGATCAAAGGCCTACGCTGAACTCGCTCCGGTTCCTGATTCGCTCGAGGTGTATCAGGCGAGTGTATTTGTGGTTCGTCCAGACGGGTCTCGAGAACAACTTAACCATTTCAACAAGAAGGCCAAAGGTCAGTTGGTGAGGGCAGCCCTAACTGCAAAGCAGGCTCCGCAAACGCTAAAGGAACTGGCCGCAGCTGCCAAACGAGCTGGGCTCGAAATTGAGTTGAATGGCAGAGATTTGCTGGTCTTGACTAAGCAAGAAAACTGATTCTGCCCCAAACCTATATTTTGTACTCGATTTTTTCGTGATTGAGCAGCCACATCTTTGTTGGTAATCCGTCGCCACCCGAAAAACCCCTAATTTTGGTAGCGGCTCCGAGCACCCGGTGGCAGCCAATTAGGAGCGGAAGGGGATTGGCACCTACAGCGCCACCTACAGCGCGCGAAGCTTTTGGATTGCCAATGCTGGAGGCAATCTCAGCATAATTAGTTGTTTCGCCAGGGCCAAGCTTGGCAATCTCTTGCCAGACCGATTTCTGGAATTCCGTGCCAGACAAGTCAAAAGCAAAGTCAGGTTTTACATATTTGCCTTCAAAGTAGCGCGTTAGGTATTTTTCAACTTTCGCAAGAGTTTTAGATTTGCCCATAGCCTCAACCGGCACCTGTCCGGTCGGCAATATTTGCATACCCACCAGTTTGTCGTTCAGGCTAAACAGTTCGACTATGCCAATCGGAGTGCGCATAGATGCACAGGCATCAAATTTTTTTGGTTTCATGTGCTCAAACTAGTCTTTGTGATTTCATCCAAGGTGGTTGGGTGCTAAGTCTGAGGATAAGTCATTCATCGAACCCTATGTGAATCGTTGATTAGACTCGATTTGAGACCTAAATCGTAGGAGTAGAAGTTGTCTAACCAGCTGTTGCGCAATTTCATCAACGGAAAATTTGTTGATGGAGGTTTGGGTCAAACCAGCACGGTCATCAACCCCTCCACCGAGGCTGCGTATGCCACCGCACCGATTTCTGACGAGCAGGATGTTGCTATCGCCTACCAGGCGGCCAGTGAGGCCTTTGACGGCTGGTCAAGCACAACTCCTGCCGAGCGCCAGTTAGCTCTGCTAAAGATTGCCGATGCGCTGGAGGCACGCGCTGAAGAATTTGCCGATGCCGAATCTCTAAATACTGGCAAACCAAGAACCCATCTCGTTGAAACTGAGATTGCGCCTTCTATTGACCAAATTCGTTTTTTCGCCGGAGCAGCTAGAAATCTTGAGGGGCGATCGGCGGGCGAATATCTGCAAAACCACACTTCTTGGATTCGCCGTGAACCTATCGGTGTTATCGGTCAGGTCACACCCTGGAACTATCCATTGAATATGGCCGTTTGGAAGTTCGCTCCAGCCCTGGCAGCGGGTAACACCATTGTGCTAAAGCCATCAGAAACCACCCCAATAACCACTTTGATAATGGCTGAGTTGGCAGCTGAGTTTTTGCCAAAAGGCGTTTTCAACGTAGTTACCGGCGACCGAAAAACCGGCAGGGCAATGATTCAAAGCGCGATTCCGCAAATGGTTTCGCTTACCGGTTCAGTTGAAGCTGGCATGGATGTTGCCGGAACCGCAGCGGTTGACCTCAAACGTGTGCATTTGGAGTTAGGTGGCAAGGCTCCGGTAATTGTGTTTGCCGATGCAGATCTGGTCGCGGCAGCGCGTCAAATCGTGCAAGCTGGTTATTTCAATGCCGGGCAAGACTGCACCGCAGCCACGCGAATATTGGTTCAGGCCTCCATCCATGACGAATTTTTGGCTATTTTGGCTGCCGAAGTAAAGTCCTCGGCAATCGTTGGAGCGCCAGATCAAGCGAATGCACTCTTCGGCCCAGTAAATAACGCCAATCAACTTGAGCGAGTTCAGGGTTTCATCGAAAACCTTCCTAGCCATGCCGAGGTTGCGGTTGGAGGCAGTCGCGTTGGCGGCAAGGGTTATTTCTTAGAAGCCACAGTGCTTACCGGCCTCAAGCAGGCAGACGAGCAAATTCAAAATGAAATTTTTGGTCCTGTGATTACGGTTCAAAAATTCACCGATGACGCTGAAGCCCTAAAACTTGCCAATGACGTTCGATATGGCTTGGCTTCGTCAGTTTGGACGCAAAACCACTCGCGAGCACTTCGATTCTCTAAGGCGCTCAATTTTGGCACAGTGTGGATCAACACCCATCTGCCAATCGTTGCCGAGATGCCTCACGGTGGCTTTGGTCACTCGGGTTACGGCAAAGACTTATCGCAGTATGGATTTGACGACTACACCCGCATCAAGCACGTGATGAGCTACATTGGCCACTAGTGCCAGTTATGAACAATTTCAGAAGTAACCGCTAAATTTGCGGGTTGCCTGGGCAGCCTTGATTTATGCAAGTGCTCTGGTTCATTCCATCGTTAATTTTTGGTTCAATCATGGCCATCACAACTGGTTCATGGCTGATGGTGGCTTTCGCTGGCAGTACATTGGCCATCATGCCGCTGCTGACATGGCAGCGCCACCGCAAAGCTGTTGACCTAAAGGCCGACATCGAAATTTTGGAAGACGAAATTTACATCGGCAGTTATCGCCTTCCTCAATCCGGAATGCTCTGGCGTCAGGAGTGGCACGACTTGTTGTTTCAGAAAATATCTGCAGAAATTACCGCTAAAACGCTGCAACAGAATCTAGTCACAGGAATTCGAGAACAGCAAAGTCGCTCGGGAGATTTTATTTTGGGGCGCCACGATTCTGGGCCGGTTGAATTGTCGCTTTCTAATGAAGCCGCACATCTTTTGATAGTTGGGGCAACCGGTAGCGGAAAAAGCCAATTACTTATCGCGATGCTGAATTCTCACTTAACGCTCAAAGGTCCGAGTGTTGCTGATTTCTATCTATTAGATTTCAAGGGCGGAGCCACACTTAGACAGTTTGCAAATCATCCCCGGGCTCTAAAATTTGCAACCGATTTAGGTTCGGTCGAGTCGAATTCAATCTGGTCAGTCATTTATCGTGAACTGGAAGCCCGAGAAGAATTATTCGCCGAACACCTTGTGAGTCGAATCGAAGATTTTCCACCGTTGGCAATCCGACCAAATCGGTTATTTATTGTGGTTGATGAGCTAGCGGCCGCACTTGCCTCCAATTCGATTGCGCTTGGAGCTTTGAGTGCGGTTTTGAGTCGTGGGCGTTCGCTTGGTATGCATTTGATTGCAACCAGTCAGTCTTCACAGGGCTTGCCAAGGTCTGCGCTCATCAACTTTGGTGCTCGCATTTATGTAGGTGGGGTTGATCAGATTGAGGCCGCACAGCTTGGCATTCGAGCCCAAAACAAGTTTTTTGCTGAACCCGCACTTTCGGCAAGTCTTCATTTGCGTGACCGACCAGCCGTGAATTTTGCCTTTATAAACGCAACTCTTGCAAGGGGAATTGCGTTGCTCAACGATTAGTAATTCGCAGGCAATTCTGAAGTTTCCGGTGCCAAAATTACAAAAGCGTCAGTGCTTACGTAGTCGATTTGGTCTCCATTTTCGGCCACGATCGATTCATGGTCTGCGGGATAAATCAGAAGTTCAACCAGAACGGCTTGGTCGCCGAGGTCAACCTGGATGAACTTCGGTTTGTTTGAATCACAGGTGACGTTTAATTCAAAAAGAGATTTGCCGCTATCGATGGGGTGGCCGAGGATAGTGAAATCCTGATCATTCACATGACGGCAAGCCCAGGTGAGTCGATAGTTCAAAGTTGGGTCTGAACGGAGGCCCGACGGAGTTTGATGTGTGCCGGCAGCCAACGTTTCTTCGTTAACGTCCCAGGTACCCCGTGCTAATTCCTCAGCCAATTTTGGTGGGTAGAAACTATTCGGAGAATTGGCTTCGTAGACCGGCGAGTAGTCATCAAATCTAGGTACTGCTAACGCGATCATCATCAACACCAATAAGGCTGAGGCTAGCGCGAGCATAGTTTTGCGTGCTCTCAGGAAGCTTGGATAAATTGCCCGGCCCAAGAACGCTGTTACTCCGGCAACTGGCGCTGCAACACTGAGGGCGGTCCATAAGTAGCTATAACTAGTAAATTCTGGTTGTGGTCCAGCGAAAACCGTTCGGACAAAGCCAACCACAAGGGAAAGCGCCGTTATTGCGCCAAAGACAATCAAATACTTTGTGCTAGCTACCCAGCGATTGTGTTCGGGCTTCACAATCCAGCGCTCTACCGGAAACGCGAAAACAAAAATCGAGATGAAAATTATCGCCAGGCATAAGCCCACTGAGTCTAATGATCGAGCAAGTGCGGCCAGCGGATGCACATCACGTGAGCTTGGGATTAGCCCTCCAACAACAGCAATTACAAAACCTGGGATGAATGCGGCGCTCGCAGCAACAAAGGCAGTCGCGACTCGATCAATAAACTTTGGCATACCCCTCAATTCCAAGTTGCTTCGAGCCTATCAACGAGAAAATCCCCTCATCCGCAGGGGGAGAAGGGGATTTTCTAGAGATTTCGTGAAATCTAAAGTGCAGCTAGACCAGCTTCTAGAACATCCAAGGCGTCGTTTAGGAGCGCATCGGTGATTGCTAGTGGCGGCAAGAAACGAATGACGTTGTAGAAGGTGCCGGCATTTAGAACGAGCACGCCATTGCTGTGACAGTGCTTTACCAACTTGTCTACGGCATCTTTGTTTGGGTTCAAGGTGCCAGGCTCGATGACCTCGATTGCCATCATTGCGCCATGGCCACGAACATCGCCGATCACCGGGTATTTTGCCTTCATTGCCTCTAGGCGAGGGCGCAGAATTGCTTCAATCGCTTTTGCACGCTCAATAACGCCGCCGGCTTCAATTTGCTTGAGCACAGCAACGGCAGCAGCTGCAGCAACTGGGTTGCCACCGAAAGTGCCACCTAGGCCACCTGGGTGAGATGCATCCATGATTTCTGCGCGACCGGTAACTGCCGAAATTGGCATACCGCCAGCTATACCCTTTGCGATGGTGAACAAGTCTGGCTCAAAGCCTTCTTCCCATTCACTAGCGAACCACTTGCCGGTTCTGGCCACGCCTGATTGAACTTCGTCGGCAACCATAACCACGCCATTTGCTCGCGCCCACTGGCTTAGTGTGCGCAAGAAACCAGGTGCTGGAATGATAAAGCCACCCTCGCCCTGAATTGGCTCAATAACGATTGCTGCCAGGTCTTCAACGCCCACACGCTTCTCGATGTATGAGATGGCGCGTTGCGCGGCTTCTTCACCGGTCATGCCCTGAGGGTCGCGATATGGGTAAGACATTGGAACGTGCTGAATGCTTGCCGCAGTTGGGCCAAAGCCGTTACCGTATGGCGCTGACTTGAAGTTCATCGAGAAAGTCAAGTTGGTGCGACCGTGATAAGCGTGGTCGAAGACAACGATTCCGTTCTTGCGGGTAGCCTTTCGGGCGATTTTCACCGCATTTTCGACAGCCTCGGCACCTGAATTGAATAACACAGACTTCTTTTTGAAGTTGCCAGGGGTGTGCTTGTTCAACAGCTCACAGACTTCAACGTAGTTTTCATACGGAGTCAAAGTGAAAAGCGTGTGGGTTAGCTTGGCTACCTGGGAAGAAACTGCCTCTACAACTGCCGCATTGGTGTGACCAATAGTGGTTACACCGATTCCTGAACCAAGATCGATGATCTGGTTGCCATCGGCGTCTACAAGAATCGCGCCATGTGCAGATTCAATGTAGACCGGTAGTGCTGCACCAGCGCCCGCAGAAACAGCATCCATGCGGCGTGCATGAAGTGCTTGAGATTTTGGGCCTGGGATGGAAGTGACAACTTTGCGCTCTTGCGCGACGGTGAACTCGCTCATAAATAAAAGTCTAAGCCCCTTGATTTGCTTGGGGAGCCCCAAACCCAAATCTGTGAGAGATGGCAAGATAAAGACATGCGTCGCGTAATTATTCTTGGGTCTACCGGTTCTATCGGCACCCAAGCCCTAGAGGTAATTTCAGCAAATCCTGAGCGTTTCGAAGTGGTTGGCCTTGCTGCCGGTTCGAATGCTGAACTTATGAACGCGCAGGCAGCACAATTTGGCGTCAAACATGCCGTTCTCGGCGCCGAAGCTGCAACCCGCTTGGTCGAAGACTTAGAAGCCGATGTAGTGATCAATGGCATCACTGGCTCAATCGGGCTGGCTCCGACCCTCGCAACGCTAAAATCTGGCAAGACTCTTGCGCTGGCAAATAAAGAGTCGTTGATAGTCGGTGGTCGATTGGTTACATCCGCGGCTGCATCGGGTCAGATTGTGCCAGTTGACAGCGAACACTCAGCCCTTGCCCAGTGTTTGCTGGGTGGCAGCAAAGATGAAGTTCGCAAACTGATCCTCACGGCTTCAGGCGGCCCATTCCGCGGCTGGACTCGTGAAGCGCTTGATGAGGTGACTCCTGAGCAGGCTCTGGCTCACCCAACCTGGGTCATGGGCAAAGTGGTTACCACTAACTCGGCGACTCTGGTAAATAAAGGCCTTGAGTTGATTGAGGCGCACCTGCTTTTCGATATTCCGTTTGACCGAATTGACGTGACCGTGCACCCGCAATCGGTTGTGCACTCGATGGTTGAGTTCGTCGATGGTTCAGTGCTTGCCCAATGTTCACCGCCAGACATGAGATTGCCTATTGCACTTGGAATGTCATGGCCTGAGCGAGTGCCAAACGTGGCAAAGGCTTGCGACTGGACTCAAGCTGCGACTTGGAATTTTGAGCCACTTAATGAGTCAGTCTTCGGAGCAGTCAAACTTGCGCGCCAAGTGGGGCAAGCGGGGTTAACCTACCCGGCTGTCTATAACGCTGCTAACGAAGAGGCTGTTGAAGCATTCCACCAGCGTCGAATTGGTTTTAACCAGATCGTCGATTTGATTCAGCGTGTGGTTGATGCCCACGAGCCAGAAAAAGAACTTTCCTTGGATGGAGTGCTCGCGGCCGAGAAGTGGGCTCGCGATCGCGCACAGGCATCCATGGTTACCGCTTGTTAGTTGTCAGCCGATTGTCAGGCACCCAAGATAGGTTTTAGATGTGACTGACATTCTTTGGTACATCGGCGGGGTAGCTTTCATTGCACTGGGTATTGGATTTTCCATTGGCCTGCACGAGCTAGGGCACCTTTACCCAGCTAAGAAATTCGGTGTCAAAGTTCCGCACTATGCGATTGGTTTTGGTCCGACGCTCTTCAAATTCACTCGTGGCGAAACCACGTATGCCCTAAAGCTCATTCCGCTCGGAGGTTACATCACCATGCTCGGAATGTACCCACCTGAAAAAGCCGGAGCTAAGCCGAGAACCGGATTCTTCGGGCGCATGATCACCTCAGCACGCGAAGCTCATTCTGAATTCGAAACTCGGGCTGATGCCAATCGAAAGTTCTATCAACTGCCAGTACTTAAGCGCATGGTCATCATGTTCGGCGGCCCATTCATGAACCTGGTGCTCGGTACCGCGCTGCTAGCAGTGGTGTTCACCGGCATCGGAGTAAATCAACCTTCGACTTTGGTTCAGCAAGTTTCTGCTTGCGTGCCGGCAACACCAACTGAAGTTTGCAATGAAGCATCACCTGCATCTCCGGCGCTCGCAGCAGGTATCAAAGCTGGTGACCGAATCCTGTCAATTAATGGTTCAGCTGCTCAAGATCTTTACGCACAGATTCAGTCACTACCAGCGAATCAATCGGTTGCAGTTGAGGTTCAGCGCGCCGGTGAAAAATTGTCCCTAAATGTTGTTCCTACCAGCGCGCTCCGTCAGGTTATCGATGAGAGCACTGGTGCAATCAAGGTTGATGCAAAGGGTGAGCCAGTTCTAGAGGCCCGAACCGTTTTCGGCATCGTCTTTGGAAACGAACGGGTGGCACAACCAATCGGAACGGCTTTTGAGCAGGCAGGCCTAAACGTCTCGCAGGTGGCCGTAATGATTTCGACTCTCCCAAATCAGCTGGCTGATGCTGCGTCGGCTACCTTCGGCGGGGGAGAGCGAAACCCAAACGGGGCAATCTCGGTGGTTGGCATTGGTCAAATAGCTGGCACTGTTGCTGCAGCAGATCAGGTTGACTTAGTCGACAAGTTATCTACGGGTTTGTTGATTCTTGCATCACTCAACTTCGCCTTGTTCACCTTCAACATGATTCCGCTTCTGCCGCTAGATGGTGGTCATATCGCCGGTGGTGTGTATGAATCAATGAAGCGCGGATTATTCAGACTGCGCGGCAAAAAAGACCCTGGCCCAGCAGACACTGCACTCTTAACTCCCGCGACTTGGATGGTTTTCATGCTTCTTTTAGGTATGAGCGTGTTGCTGATACTTGCCGACCTGATAAACCCCATAGCGCTCTAAGCCTGTTTATGATTAGAGCAAACTGAAAGCGAGTTAGCTTGTGGCTGCTGTAAACCTTGGTCTTCCAAAGACCCCACCGCCGACGATTGCACCGCGTCGCAAGACCCGCCAAATCATGGTGGGCAAAGTAGCAGTTGGTGGCGATGCTCCAATTTCAGTGCAATCGATGTGCACTACTCCAACCACCGATGTGAACGCTACTCTTCAGCAAATTGCTGAACTCACTGCTTCTGGTTGTGACATTGTTCGAGTGGCTGTGCCAAGCCAAGATGATGCCGAGCGCCTTCCGCTCATCGCCCGCAAGTCACAAATTCCAGTAATTGCCGATATTCACTTTCAGCCAAAATACGTTTTTGCAGCGATCGATGCTGGTTGTGGAGCTGTTCGAGTTAACCCGGGAAACATCCGTCAGTTTGACGACAAGGTCGGCGAGATTGCTAAGGCAGCTAAAGATGCCGGCGTATCAATTCGAATTGGCGTTAATGCCGGTTCGCTAGACCCGAGGCTGCTCGAAAAATATGGCAAAGCAACAGCCGAAGCCTTAGTCGAATCGGCGATGTGGGAGGCCAGCCTGTTTGAAGAGCACGACTTTCACGATTTCAAAATCTCGGTAAAACACAACGACCCAGTGGTTATGGTGAAGGCCTACGAGATGCTTTCAGAGCGTGGCGACTGGCCGCTTCACCTAGGTGTGACCGAAGCCGGCCCTGCTTTCCAAGGAACAATCAAGTCATCGGTTGCCTTTGGAGCACTGCTGTCTCGAGGAATCGGTGACACCATCCGCGTTTCGCTATCTGCACCCCCGGTTGAAGAAATCAAAGTCGGATCACAAATTCTTGAATCGCTCAACTTGCGCCCACGCAAGCTAGAGATCGTGAGCTGCCCAAGTTGTGGCCGTGCTCAGGTTGATGTCTACACCTTGGCAAATGATGTTTCAAAAGGGCTCGAAAAACTAACTGTTCCGCTTCGCGTTGCAGTTATGGGTTGTGTGGTCAATGGTCCTGGTGAAGCTCGCGAAGCTGACCTCGGAGTAGCCTCTGGAAACGGCAAGGGTCAAATCTTTGTCAAGGGCGAGGTTATAAAGACTGTGCCTGAGAGCGAGATTGTTGCCACGCTGATTGAAGAAGCCAACCGTTTGGCTGCTGAAATGGACCCAACCCTGGTCGGTCGACCACAGGTTGTTGTCAAGCAAGACAACTAGAGCCTGCCAATGTAACATTGAGGGATGCCTACGCGTCTATCTCAACTTTTCCTGCGCACTTTGCGTGAAGACCCATCTGAAGCCGATGTAACTGGTCACAAGCTTTTGCTTCGTGCTGGTTACATTCGTCGCGCTGGTTCTGGTCTTTACACCTGGTTGCCGCTGGGTCTAGCTGTAAAAGCCAAGATTGAGCAGGTAGTGCGTGAAGAGATGGCTACTGCTGGTGCTCAAGAAGTATTCTTTCCAGCGCTTTTGCCACGTGAACCTTTTGAAGCCACCGGTCGCTGGACCGAATACGGCGATAACCTATTCCGCCTTCAAGACCGTAAAAAGGCTGATTACCTGCTTGCACCTACGCATGAAGAGATGTTCACCCTGTTGGTGAAAGACCTTTACTCAAGCTACAAAGATTTGCCAGTTTGCCTTTACCAGGTTCAAAACAAATACCGCGACGAAGCCCGACCACGTGCCGGCCTCCTTCGCGGACGTGAATTTGTGATGAAAGATGCCTACAGCTTTGACATCGATGATGAGGGCTTGAAAAAGGCATATCAGGCACAACGCGATGCCTACGAACGTATTTTCACTCGCCTAGGTGTTGAATACGTGATCGTGAAGGCTGATGCCGGTGCGATGGGTGGCTCGGCATCCGAGGAGTTCTTATCGCCTAGCCCGATTGGTGAAGATACTTTTGTTCGCTCACCTGGTGGCTACGCTGCAAACGTTGAAGCTGTTGCGACTGTGGCCCCTGAGGCAATTGAAATTGCTAGCCAACCAGAATCAGTGCAGTTAGAAACCCCAGCGGCTTCGAACATCAAACGTGTGGTTGCTTTTGCCAACGAAAACGTCAAGCGCGCCGATGGCCAAGAGTGGAGCGCCGCTCACACCTTGAAAAACAACGTCATGGCCTTGGTTTCACCTGAGGGCAAGCGTGAACTTGTGATTGTTGGTTTGCCTGGCGACCGCGAGGTTGACGCCAAGCGCGCTGAAGCTGCATTCTCACCAAACGAGGTCGAACAGGCCACGGATGAAGACTTTGCCAAGCACCCAGAACTTATCAAGGGGTACATCGGCCCTGTATCTCGCAAGGCTGACGGATCATTCGAGGCTGTTCTTGGTCTTGAAGGTAAAACCAAGATTCGCTACTTGCTTGATCCTCGAGTGGTTGACGGAAGCGCCTGGATCTCAGGTGCCAACCAGAAAGAGCAGCACCTGTTTGACCTGGTCAAAGGTCGTGACTTTAGTGCTGATGGTGTCATCGACATTGCTGAGGTGCGCGCCGGCGACCCAGCTCCTGATGGCTCAGGTCCACTCGAGCTTGCTCGTGGCATTGAAATTGGCCACGTGTTCCAACTTGGCCGCAAGTATGCCGAGGCTCTAGACCTCAAGGTTCTAGATGAGAATGGCAAACTGGTCACCGTAACCATGGGTTCCTATGGCATTGGTATCACCCGAATGATTGCTGTTTTGGCCGAAGCTAACAACGACGAAAAGGGCCTAATCTGGCCGGCTGCTGTATCTCCGGCAGATATCTATGTCGTCGCTGCAGGCAAAGATGAAGCTGTTTACGAAGCTGCTGAAAAACTTGCTGCTGAGCTTGAGGCTGCTGGCAAATCAGTCATCTTGGACGACCGTCAAAAGGTAAGCCCTGGCGTAAAGTTCGGCGACGCCGAATTGGTTGGCGTTCCTCAGATTGTGATTGTCGGCAAAGGTCTTGAAAATGGCGAGGTTGACCTATGGGATCGACGATCAGGCGAGCGTCGCCCAGTCAAGGTAGAATTGGCAGTAGCAGAACTTATTTAGTCGCCTTTTTGGTGATTTAAGTTCAAGATTTAATAACTAACTAGCGGCCGGGAGGCATCTCATGGACATTGATTTGAGAGTATTGAAAACCCTCGAGCGAGAAGCCGAGATTCCTTTCGCAGAGCTAGTTACAATCATCGAAGCCGCAGTTCTTGCCGCTTATCACAAGCATGTTGGTAACAGCGATAGTGCTCGTGCCGAGCTAAATCGCACCACTGGCGCTGTGCACATTTTTGCCCCAGAGCTTGATGAAGAGGGCAATTCAACCGGCGAAACTGAAGTCACCCCAGAGAACTTTGGTCGCGTAGCGGCATATGCTGCCAAGCAGGTAATTGCCAACCGTTTGCGTGACATCAACGACGAAAACCTCCTGGGCGAATTCAAGGGCAAAGAGGGCGACATCGTTGCCGGTGTTATTCAGCAGGGTCAGAAGCCATACATGGTTTACGTTGACCTGGGTAGCATCGAAGCAATCATGCCTCCTGAAGAGCAGGTTCCAGGCGAGGATTACTCTCACGGCAAGCGCATTCGTGTGTATGTCACAGCTGTTAACAAGGGCACTCGCGGTGGGCCGATGGTTACTGTTTCGCGCACTCACCCGAGCTTGGTTCGCAAATTGTTTGCGCTCGAGGTTCCTGAAATTGCCAGCGGTGTTGTTGAAATCGTTTCGCTCGCTCGTGAAGCTGGTCACCGCACAAAGATCGCTGTTCGCGCACACGAAGCCGGCGTAAATGCCAAGGGTTCTTGCATCGGCGAGCTCGGCCAGCGCGTTCGCGCAGTTCAGGCTGAACTAAACGAAGAAAAGATCGACATCGTTGACTTCAGCGATGACTTGCCAGCTTTCGTTGCCCAAGCGTTGTCTCCTGCCAAGGTCACTAGCTCATACATGCTTGATGCTGCTACTAAATCAGTTCGCGTGCTTGTTCCTGACTTTCAGTTGTCACTGGCAATTGGCAAAGAGGGCCAGAATGCCCGCCTTGCAGCGAAATTGACCGGCGCCAAGATCGATATTCAGCCAGATAGCATTCTCGACGGCGAGTAGACCTAGCCTGATTGCCATGCCAGGGGTTAGAATGGAACGAACCTGCGTTGGTTGTCGTCAACGTTCTTCGCGAGCAGAGCTCATCCGAGTTGTTCAAAAAGCTAAGTTCTTAGTTTTTGATTCAACCAAGAGTTTGCCCGGCAGAGGAGCATGGCTTCACCCGGTAACGAATTGTTTAGAGTTAGCAATTTCACGAAATGCGTTTAACCGCGCATTGAAATTGACTGGACAGATCGATACATCAGGTCTGATTTTCACTACAGAACAGGCAGAAACGATGTTGGCAAACAAATGAGTAACTCGAAATGAGTACCCAACAGCTTTAACGGCCTGACCTGTCTAGGGAAGGCCCCAGACAGGAGAAACAAAAGTGGCGCTACCACGCGTGTACGACATTGCTAAAGAACTTGGAATCGATTCCAAGGTTGCTTTGGCCAAGCTCTCAGAACTCGGCGAGTTCGTAAAGAGCGGTTCATCAACCATCACCCCACCAGTTGCTAAAAAGCTTCGTGAGGCATTCCCAGACGCAAAGCCAAAGGCAGAAGAGCCTAAGGTCGCACCAAAGCAAGCTGCTCCGGCGGCTCCTGCAGCCCCAGTTGCACCTGCTTCGAGCAGTGCACCTACCCCAGCACCAGCGGCTCCAGCTCCTGCTGCACCGGTCGCACCTGCAGCGCCGGCGGCTCCAGTGGCTGCAGCGCCAGCGGCTCCGGCAGCTCCAGCTCCAGCTGCTCCGGCTAGTCCAGCAGCCTCAACCCCATCAGCCGCAGGCATTCCTCGCCCAGGCAATAATCCATTTGCTGCAAGCCAAGGCATGGGCATTCCCCGCCCAGTAGCCCGCCCAGGCAACAACCCATTCTCACCATCTCAGGGAATGGGCCGCCCTGGCGGTCCTCGCCCGTCAGGTGGGGCTGGTCGCCCAGGCGGCCCAGCTGGTGCACGCCCTGCTGGTGGAGCACCTCGTCCTGGTGGCGCAGCGGGTGGCGCTGGTCGCCCTGGTGGTTTCTCAGGAGCACCTCGCCCTAACGGTGTTGGTTTCCAGCGTCCTGGTGGTGCAGCCGGAGGTGCTGCTCGTCCGGGTGGTGCACCTGGTGCAGCCGGTGGTTTCAGCCGTCCAGGCGGAGGCCCAGGCGCAGGTCGTGGCCGCGGAGTCGGTGGCGGTACCGCTGGTGCTTTCGGTAAGGGCGGTGCCCGTGGCCAGAGCAAGGCTCGCAAGTCAAAGCGCGCGAAACGCGAAGAGTTCGAACAGCGTAACAATGCCCCATCACTTGGTGGAGCGATTGTTCCACGCGGTGATGGCTCAACCGTTATTCGCATCCGTCGCGGTTCATCTATCCAAGATTTCGCTGACAAGATTGAAACCACAGCGGCTCAGCTGATCACCGTTTTGTTCCACCTCGGTCAAATGGCAACTGCAACCGCATCTCTTGACGAAGAGACTTTCCAGATTCTTGGCGAGGAGCTTGGCTACAAGATCGAAGTTGTTTCTCCAGAAGACGAAGAGCGCGAGCTATTCGAAGGCTTCGGTCTTGATGTCTCAACCGATTACGACGACGAAGAAGAAGATCTAGTTGCTCGCCCGCCGGTAGTAACCGTTATGGGTCACGTTGACCATGGTAAGACCCGCTTGCTTGACAGCATTAGAAACTCGAACGTTATCGCTGGCGAAGCCGGTGGAATCACCCAGCACATTGGTGCCTACCAGGTTCACGTTGAGCACGAGGGTATCGACCGCGCAATCACCTTTATCGACACCCCGGGTCACGAGGCGTTTACCGCTATGCGTGCACGTGGTGCTCAGGTTACCGACCTTGCAATCCTTGTGGTTGCAGCTGACGACGGCGTAATGCCTCAGACCATTGAAGCGTTGAACCACGCTCAGTCTGCTGGTGTTCCTATTGTTGTCGCGGTAAACAAGACCGATAAAGAATCAGCCAACCCTGCCAAGATTCGTCAGCAACTAACTGAGTTCAACTTGGTTGCCGAAGAATACGGCGGCGACGTAATGTTCGTGGACGTCTCAGCATTGACCGGTAAGGGTATTCCTGACCTTCTAGATGCAGTGCTTCTTACTGCAGACGCTGCGCTAGACATGCGAGCAAACCCGAACAAGGATGCCCGCGGTGTCGCCATCGAAGCCAACCTTGACAAGGGTCGCGGTTCAGTTGCTACCGTTCTGATTCAGTCGGGTACCTTGCGTGTTGGTGACTCAATCGTTGCCGGTGCCGCTCACGGTCGTGTTCGTGCCATGTTCGACGAGAACGGCAACGCAGTTGAGGCTGCTGAGCCGAGCCGTCCGGTTCAGGTGCTTGGTCTTCAGTCTGTTCCTCGCGCAGGTGACACATTTGTTGTTACCGACGACGAACGTCAGGCCCGCCAAATCGCTGAAAAACGTGAGGCTGCTGACCGCAACGCTCTATTGGCCAAGACTCGCAAGCGCATTAGCCTTGAAGACTTCACCAAGGCACTCGAAGACGGCAAGGTTGAGTCACTCAACTTGGTCATCAAGGGTGACGTATCTGGTGCCGTTGAAGCTCTTGAAGACTCGCTTCTCAAGATCGAAGTTGACGACTCAGTTCAGTTGCGCATCATCCACCGTGGTGTTGGTGCAATTACCGAGTCTGACGTCAACCTTGCAACTGTTGACAACGCAATCATCATTGGTTTCAACGTCAAGCCAGACAACAAGGCAAAAGACCGCGCAGACCGCGAGGGCGTCGACATTCGTCAGTACTCAGTTATCTATGCTGTGCTTGACGACATCGAGAAGGCACTCAAGGGCATGCTCAAGCCAGAGTACGAAGAAGCACAGCTTGGTACCGCAGAGGTTCGCGAATTGTTCAAGTCATCGAAGGTCGGAACCATTGCTGGTTCGATCGTTCGCTCAGGCTCGATCAAGCGCAACTCTTCGGCCCGTGTTCTTCGCGACGGCAAGGTTATCGCTGACAACCTAAAGATCGAATCGCTGAAGCGCTTCAAGGATGACGCCACTGAAGTCAAGACTGACTTTGAATGTGGTATCGGCCTACAGGGCTTCAATGACCTCGAGCTTGAAGACATCATCGAGACCTTCGAAATGCGCGAAAAGCCACGAGTTTAGGTTCAGGTAAGAGCAAATGGCAGACGCCGGACGCGCTAGAAAACTAGCCGAACGAATTAAGGTATTGGTGGCCGAAGCTCTTGAGCGCGCGGTTAAAGACCCCGACTTGGGCTTCGTCACCATCACCGATGTCAAGGTAACTCCAGACCTCCAGCACTCGACCATCTTCTTCACCGTTTATGGCTCAGCTGCTGAAAAGGCCAAGAGTGCCGAAATCATTGAGAAGAACCGCGGATTGATTCGACGCGAAGTTGGTCGAAACCTCTCGATTCGCTTGGTTCCGACCATCGAGTTTGTTGCTGACGAGATTCCTGAAACAGCAGCTCACATGAATGACTTGCTAGCCGAAGCTAAAGCTCGCGACGCCCAGGTGAATGCCTTGGCAGCCGATGCTAAATGGGCCGGCGAAGCAAACCCATATAAAGAACCTAGACAGATCGAAGAAGAGGACGAAGACTAAATGTCTTCGGGCCTAATCCTGATCGACAAGCCTTCGGGCTGGACCAGTCACGATGTGGTTGCTCGCTTGCGAAAGTTAGCGGGCACCCGTCGGGTTGGTCACGCAGGAACACTGGATCCAATGGCTACCGGCCTGCTGGTGATCGGCATCAACTCTGCAACCAAACTCCTCACATTCTTAGTGGGGGAGAACAAAACTTACTTCGCCACGATTCGCCTCGGTGCAACCACAATCACCGATGATAAAGAATCTGAATATCTTGAAATCGCCGACCCCATCAGCGTTGGTAATGTTTCTGACGCTGAAATCGAGCAGCAATTGGTTTATCTCCGCGGAAGAATCAGCCAGGTACCGAGTTCGGTTAGCGCAATAAAAGTTGATGGTCAGCGCGCTTATGCCAAAGTCCGTTCCGGAGATGAAGTTAAATTGGCCGCCCGTGAAATTAATATTCACAAATTTGAAATTCTCGGTGCGGTCCGACGCGTGGTCGAAGCAGGGCATAGTTTCATTGACTTTGACGCCGTAATTGACTGTTCATCCGGAACCTACATCCGTGCACTAGCCCGCGATTTAGGTGCTGCGCTGAATGTTGGTGGTCACCTAACTGCACTTCGCAGAACAAAAGTCGGCTCTTACACAATTGACCAGGCGCAAGCACTTGATGGTCTTGATTCTGAGAGCCTGAAGGTGCTCGATATCAATGCCGCTGCCGCGCAGCAGTTTGAGGTTCGCGAACTTTCAGCCCAAGACGTTACCGATCTGAGGCATGGTAAGCGGCTTACAGCAAATGGTGAAGGACCAAGCCCTTTTGGTGGGTTTGATGGCGATGGCAAATTGATTGCCGTGCTTACCCGATCGGGCAAAGAAATTAAGTCTCTAGTGGTTTTTCCGGAGGGTGCAAATGGCTGAGTGGCTTTATCTGGCTCAACTTTGGGTGGCTACCGGCGTCGGGGCCGTTTCGCTAATTCTGGGCTTCGCTAAGAGAAAACCCTCAGTACTCACCATTGGCGCGATTGCGTTGGTCGAGCTGGGGCTGCTCATTCAATTGGCTTATTCAATCAGCGTAGTTTTTCTTGGGGAGAGAGCCAAAAGCGACACCGTCGAGTATTTTGCCTACCTAATCGTTGCCATGATTGTGCCGGTGGCGGCTGCACTCTGGGCTTTGGTCGAGCGTACGCGTTTCTCGACAATTATTTTGGCGATTGGCGCATTCACGGTAGCTGTGATGTTGGTGCGCATGTACCAACTCTGGTTTGGTGTCGTATAAAACTTACTAGGCTTGAGGAATGCCTTCTGCAAAAACCTCTGGTCTCGGCCGCGTCTTAATTGCTGTCTATGGCGTTTTGGCCCTTGCAGCAACTGGGCGAGCAAGTTACGAGCTCGTCGCTAAGTTTGATGAGGCCCCACTGCCGTATTCGCTGTCTTTATTTTCGGCTTTGGTTTACATCCTTGCGACCATTGCATTGGCCAAACGCGGTCAAACCTGGAACCGCATTGCACTAATTGCCGTTTCAGTTGAACTGGTCGGAGTGCTTGTCATTGGTGCTGCGAGCCTTCTTATGCCCGAAATATTTAATTATTCAGGCAAGCAGGTTAAAACCGTTTGGTCATTCTTCGGCATCGCCTA
>JACCDN010444565.1_pt1 | contig 24907 bp, 24 predicted proteins | sample 7441691 | NCBI WGS metagenome assembly JACCDN01 (sample SAMN15323439, study PRJNA562643) | freshwater metagenome | isolation source: river surface water | place: USA:Blue River Watershed | collected 2017-08-16 | reverse complement strand
TGTCGCCATCGACATTGATTGACCCATAACGCGGCTCCACATCGGCAATCAGCATCCGAGCGGATTCATACTGCGGATTCGGAAACTCGATGAGCTTCGTCTTCTCGTAGTCGAAATACCAAGCCCCTTGGATGTCTGGGCCCTTACTACAGCCCAGCAGGAGACCCACCAAAGAAAATATAAGAATGAAAGTGCGCATGACCTTATTTTACGCCACCCGACCCCAAGAACGACGGGCGCGAGAAGGGGTATTAGCGGACCTGCAACCGTCACAACCCAAAAATGGGTTCGTTTTGTAAAATGTACTTACACCTTTACCGGCCACCCAATCCCTTGAGCTGCTTAATCAACTGGTTGGCCGACCGTCGATGATAGCGATCGGCACTCTTCAAGGCTTCAGCCGCTTCACGAGTGGCCACCCTACGCTGCCTTGCCGCGATCCTCTCATGCAATTTTATGATCTTACGGGACTGCGACTCAAAGAAGCGCAACGTCGCTGGGTCATCATCACCCCCTGCAAACTCGATCAAGTCAGCAAGTTCCTGCAAATCCTCTTGCATCTGCACAGAAACCCCGTTTGCGGGTGCCGGACTAACCACCTGACCCAAAAAAAGCTGGCGTTGAAAAGCCGTATTGCGTTCATATTCAACGATCCGCCGGGCAAGTTCATGGCGCTCCGCAGCCGCCATCCCCTCTGCCACCAGAAGATCCTCAACATCACCCAGGGCTGAAGCCCATGGCGTTGCCTCGATCGGCGCCGTCAGCCCATGCTTGAGCGCATTAATGGACGCCCGCCGCTGACCGTCTTGAGTCCTAGGCCCCGTCGAAAGCAGCGCGTTACGCCGATTAGCGGCTCTCTGTTTTAGGCTCGTCATTGACAACCTGCCCTTCGATCGCCCCCAGATCACGGCGCAGCAGGGCGTTTTGCAAATCCAGCCGCTCCACATTGCGCTTACGGTTAAACGCAACCTCGTAGGAGGCTTGGAACCCTGCAAGCACCTTGGCCTGCAGCGCAATCTGCTTATCAAATTGTTCAAGCTCATTACGCCGTTTCGTCATGGCCGCCTGGCGCAGAGACTCCAGCGAAAACCCGCCCGCTGCAACAATCTTAGCCGCTTTGTTATCCAGCTTATTTTGCAGCAGCCCTTCACGCAGATACCGTTGGTCGGCGACTTGGTGTGCATTCATCATCTGCTCAAACGCCACTCCCGTGACTTGTACGCCCATTTCAGCGATGATCGCCGCACGTTTCTGATCTTCATAACGCCGAATCCACCACAGACACTCGTAGATTTTTTCGGCGAGGTAAATCTGCAGCGGGGATTTGGCGTCGAGTTCAGCGATCAGATCCTGAAGACCCTGACGGTAGCCTTGTTCTGGCTCACCCGGCAACACGGGTTCCACCCCCAAAACATCAGAAATCGACTTCCCCGAAAACTGGCGGGGATTCATCTCCTGCATCTCAGACCGTTCTTGTACTTGTTGGGACATACGCCCTCCTTTTAAAAGCTCACTTCTCTGTCGAAACTGATAACGACACAGGCGGTGCAGCCATGCATCCTATCGAGCCGGCTCGTTGTGAAAGGCATAATATCGAGATTTCGCGAAACTTTGCATCTTGTTGATTATTATCAACAATATAGACATTTGGCCACAAATGACAGCTGGTTTTTTGTCGGTTTTCTAACAATTTGTTAGAAAATTAGTAGACTTTTGACATGGCTGACATATACTAACTCTACTAATTTTTAACCGCATTAGTAGAACCATGAAGATCCCACTTTCCCCGCCTGACGTCAGCGCCATCCTGCAAAAATTGGATACCCATGAAATGACGGCGGCCATGCAGCACATCACGCCGCTGCCAAATGGGAAGTATCTTCACTGGGATGAGCTCCGCCATCGCACACCCCCTGCCGGGCTATCGCACGAGGCCTGGTGGGCATCGGTGTTCCTGGCGCGCAATAGCCAAACGCAGAAGCTACCGTTATCGGACAAATCGGGGACTCCATTCCAGTTTTCCATGCCGGCACCCGTGCAAATCGGGTTGCACCACATCGACCGTGACGCCGCCGGTCAAATACGCACCACCTCGGATCACGTCACGCGAGATGACCCCAAGCGCTATCTGATGTCATCACTGATCGAAGAAGCGATCACCTCCAGCCAGCTTGAAGGCGCCGCCACCACGCGTCAGGTGGCAGCCGCCATGTTGCGACAAGGGCGCAAACCCCGCGACCATAGCGAGACCATGATCTTTAACAACTACCGCGCCATGGAAATGCTGCGCGCGTTGAAAGAACACCCACTGACTCCAGACATGATTCTGGAGCTCCACAGAACGCTCACCGAAGATACCCTAGACAACCCTCAAGACTGTGGCCGTCTTAGAACAGTCGATGACGTGAACGTCGTGGACAATCGCGACCAGGAAATCCTGCACACACCACCCTCGCACCACGAGCTCCCCGAACGCCTGGAGCGGCTCTGCCGATTCGCCAACGCCGATGAAAACTCGGAACCTTTTGTACACCCGGTGATCAGGGCCATCCTACTGCACTTCATGATTGGTTATGACCACCCGTTTGTCGATGGTAATGGCCGCACCGCGCGCGCACTTTACTACTGGTCCATGGCGCGTAGCGGCTACTGGCTCATGGAATACACCTCCATCAGCCACATCCTCAGAAAAGCACCCTCGCAATACGTACGCGCGTACTTACACACCGAAACCGACAATAACGACACCACCTACTTTGTGCTGCACCAGATAGAAACCATTCGCAAAGCGATTGAGGCACTTCACCACTATCTGGCACGCAAGAACAAAGAGCAACTAGAAACTCAGAAACTACTCACCAGCTCACCAAATCTACGCACCCGATTCAACCACCGGCAACGGGCGCTGATTACACATGCGCTCCGTGGATCCGGAGAGCCTTACCGAATAGACGCACATCAGCGCACACACAACGTGTCATACCAGACTGCCCGGAATGATCTGCTCGAGCTCAAAGACTTGGGCTTATTGGAGATGCAGAAGCAAGGGAACGCCTACGTTTTTTTTGCCCCTGCAAACCTGAGGGAAAGGCTTTCTGATCTATAGGAAGGATAACAGAGCATTAATGGAAAAGCCTCTTAAGGCAACGCTCCAGAAAATATTAATCCCCTTTTTTGTGTTTGTGGGGCTTGAGCTCAGGCGTATTCTTTGGGGTTTCTTTGTTATCACGCCGACGTTTATCCGGTTTGCCAGTTGATTTTGCAATAGGCTTCGGACCAGGTTTGATAGGCATTTCTGCACTCCTTTTAATGTGTTTAATAGCTTTGCAAATCCTATCACTTAAAATTCGCAACCTCAATTTCTTTAGCTAACAACACCCTCCGCAGCTCTTGTGGATCAACACCTACCAAGTAGCCTCGCCGGCCGCCATTAATGTAGATCCGCTCCAAATCTAGAATAGAGCGCTCAACGTAAACAGGCATTTTTGTCTTCGTGCCGAAGGGGCTGGTTCCGCCCACAAGATAACCAGAGTGTTTATTGGCTACTTCAGGCTTGCAGGGCTCAACCTTCTTACAACCAATCTGCCGGGCGAGTTCTTTGGTTGAAACTTTGCAATTACCGTGCATCAAGACGATGATCGGTTTCTTGAGTTCGTTTTCCATGACTAGCGTTTTAACGACGGCATGTTCATCAACGCCAAGCTCTCTAGCGGACACGCTCGTGCCGCCATGTTCCTCGTAGGCGTATAGGTGGTCAGTGAATACGACGCCGTTCGCCTTCAGGAACATTGTGGCCTGGGTTGTTGGTCCTTTGGTATCTTTCATCAGTTAAGTCAGTGCTTAGTCTGAGCCTGTTTGATCGGCTCCAACAGCCCGCGCAGATCGTTGTGATCTATGGTGTGCATGAGCTCCAGCAACTTACCCAGCTCCCCCTCCGGAAAACCCTCTCGGGCAAACCAGGCCAAATAGTTGCCAGGTAGATCTGCCAGTACGGTTCCAGCATGTTTCCCAAACGGCATTTTCCAGGCAACCAGCTTGATTAGTGACTCAGACGTCATTCAGCGTCATTTGGCTGGTACTCGAATAGATCCTCTACCTGACAGTCAAATAGCTGGCACAGCTTTTCGATTGTCTCGAGGTCAACTCGCGCGGCAGTCTCGTTATAGAGCAACGTCACTGTATTGCGATGCAAGCCCGTAAGACGCGCCACGTCAGCAAGCTTCATCTTTCGCTCACCCATAAGCCTAGATAAATGGCATTTGATCATTCAGAAGAACCTTTTTTTATTCTAGATAGCTTTTTTACTTGATAAACGTCGTTTTCGACACTATTATGTCGTTCAGAATGACAAAAAGATGCTTTGGCAAACCTTTATTGATCCTGCATAACTCTACTATAACCAAGGAATATTTATGAGCATTTCGTCTGAAGCGGCTCGTAACCTACTCTCGGCAACCATCAACCGCATCCAGGGCGCCTACGCCCCATCCACCATCCGTGCCTATCGCAGCGACTTTGCTGAATTCATCGGCTTTTGCGAGACCCGGGGGTTAGACGTGCTTCCGCCCAATCCGCAAACTTTGGCCGATTTTATTGACCACGTTGCTGAAAAGCGCCGCAGCTCTGCCTCTATCCGCAGGGCAATTGCTGGCATTTCGACGATCTACCGGCTAAATCGAATGCCAGATCCTAGCAAGGACCCCGATGTCGTCATTGCGATGAAACGGATGCATCGCAAGCTCGGCCGGGCGGCTAAGCAAGCTCAAGCGATTACATCCGACCTACTCGATAAGTTACTGTCAGCCACCAGCGATAGCTCAATGGGCATCCGCAACCGTGCCCTACTACTGATCGCCTATGACACCCTGTGCCGCCGTAGCGAACTGGTGTCACTGCTGGTTCAGGACGTCCGAACGGTCGAACAAGACGGAAGCGGACACACGTCCATCCTGTTACGTCGTAGCAAGACCGATCAGGAAGCGTCTGGCCGTTGGCTACACCTGAGTGAACGCGCCCAAAATGCACTGAAATCATGGCTAGAAACTCTTCAAGCAACCGAGGGCCCCATTTTCAGGAGCGTCAACAAGAATATCAATACTGAGAAAGCGTTGGGTGGCAGCCAAATCAACCGTATTTTCAAACGAATCGCGCGAAACGCTGGGATAAGCGACAGCTTGATTGAACGGATTAGCGGCCACTCCTGCCGAGTAGGTGCTGCACAGGACCTAGTAAACGCAGGAGCAAGCCTGCCTGCCATTATGAGCAAAGGCCGCTGGACGAAAACAGATACCGTGATGCGGTACGTTGAGCATATCCGACATGCGGCCTAAAACGGACAGGTATGATGCAACATGCTTTTTCTACTCAAAAAGATCGTCAGCGCGCTCGTACTGCCGCCCACCAGCCTCATCCTGCTGGGGCTTGTCAGTGTATGGGTAACCAGCAAGCATCCGAAAACGGGTCGAGGCCTGGCCACACTCGCGCTTATCACCCTGCTTGTCCTGAGCCTACCCGTCACCGGCAACGCACTCCTTCAAAGCCTGGAAAACACACCACCTATTAGCGAAGCACAACTTCAGGACACCCAGGCAATCGTGATCTTGGGGGGCGGTAAAAATAATGAAGCGCCGGAATTCGGCAATCAGGACACCGTGAACCGCTGGACGCTCCAGCGTCTACGCTACGGCGCTTATCTGCAACAACTGACCGGCAAACCCATCCTGGTCACTGGCGGTGGCCTATTCGGCGAACGCCCGGAAGCTGATTCCATGGCCGAAACCCTAAAACGAGATTTCCACGCTAAAGATATCTGGGTAGAAGATCGATCCAGGGACACTGCTGAAAACGCCGCCTTGTCAGCCTCCGTTCTGAAAGAACATGGCATTCAACGTGTTGCCATCATCAGCCAGGCCTGGCACCTGCCCCGCGCCATCCAATTATTCGAACAGCAAGGCTTAACCGTTTACCCGGCACCGACCGGCTATACAAACGAAGATAATGAGCCAATCATCCGATGGCTACCAAAAGCGAGCGCATTAGATAAAAGCAGTATTGCACTCAAAGAATATCTAGGCCGCATCTTTTCAGGTGATAAAAATTAAAAAGCCCCGCATATGCGAGGCTTCTCGTTGAATTACCAGTGTCAGCGGCCGTACTTATCGTCAAACCTGACGATATCGTCTTCACCCAGGTACGACCCACACTGCACCTCGATCATCACGCACGGGATGATGCCGGGGTTTTCCAGCCGGTGCTTCTGCCCCGCCGGTATGTAGGTTGATTCATTGGCCTGAATCAGAATTTCATTCTCACCATTGGTGATCTTGGCGGTGCCGTTAACCACAACCCAGTGTTCACTCCGGTGATGGTGCATCTGCAGGCTTAAACTAGCACCTGGTTTCACTTCAATTCGTTTGATCTTAAAGCCCGGGGATTCTTCCAGAACCGTATAAGTACCCCAGGGGCGTGCAACCGTCCGGTGTAGCTTAAAGGCGTCGTGGTTTTCGGTCTTGAGCTGGGCGACGACCTTTTTAACGTCCTGCGATTTATCAGGGCGGGCAACCAGCAGTGCATCCGGGGTATCAATGATCATGAGGTCACTAATACCCACGGTGGCGACCAGACGGTCTTCACTCTGCACAAAGGTGTTCTTCGTATCGACAAAGATGGCCTCACCCAGGACACGGTTCTCCGCGGCATCCGGTTGTACCAGATCACGAATAGCATTCCAGGAGCCAATATCATTCCAGCCGAAGTTGCCCGGTACCACGGCGACTTTGTCAGATTTCTCCATGACGGCGTAGTCAATGGAGATATCTGGAGCCGTCTTGAAAAATTCTGAGGGTACCTCAACCATCTGAGGATTATTCAGAGGCTGCATGGCCTCCCAGCAGGTATCGACAACCTTGGCCACTTCCGGAGCCGATTTACTCAGTTCTTCGAGGAATACACCGGCTTTGAAGCAAAACATGCCGGAGTTCCAAAGATACTTGCCCGAGGCTATATAGCCTTTGGCGGTTTCCAGATCCGGCTTCTCGACAAAGGCGGCAACCTTGTTGCCTGAGCCAAGAGCCTCACCTTGTTCAATGTATCCAAACCCCGTTTCCGGAGCGGTCGGCACGATGCCAAAAGTCACCAGATAGCCGTCTCCGGCCAATTGAGCTGCTTTGCTAACAGCCGAGGCAAACCCAGCTTGATCGGCAATGAGGTGATCCGCCGCCAGCACCAGCATCACGGTATCGGAGCCATGAGTGGCCTCTACATATTTGGCAGCCAATGCAATGGCTGGCGCGGTATTACGACCGAACGGTTCCAACAAGAAATGACCTGCAACTCCAACGCGTTCCTTTTCGTCCCGGCTCATGAAGTAGTAGTCGCGGTTGGTGACTGTCAGGACTTCCGAACCTAAAGCCTTGGCTCGGGCATAGGTCTTCTCGATCAGTGACTCGCCATCCGCCAGCTTCATAAAGGGCTTCGGATGACTCTCCCGAGAGGCTGGCCACAATCGCGTACCAGCACCCCCTGACAAAACGACGGAAATCATCGATTGCATTTCAGTAGGCATTCTTGTTCACAAAACCTTTAAAAACGGTCATCACGATAATCTTCAGATCCAGCCACAACGACCAGTTCTCTATGTAATACAGGTCATATTCGATACGCGTCTTGAGATCCGTGTCTCCCCGCCAGCCATGTACCTGTGCCCAGCCAGTAATACCGGCTTTAACCATGTGCTTCTTCATGTAATCGGGGATTTCTTCTTTAAACTGATCAACAAACATTGGGCGTTCCGGGCGCGGGCCCACGATCGACATGTCGCCCTTGAGCACGTTCAGAAACTGCGGCAACTCGTCCAGACTGGTCTTGCGAATAAACTGCCCGAATGGGGTCGTCGCCTTCGCCGCAGAGCCCCCCCACTGCACCCCGGATTTCTCAGTATCCACCGGCATAGACCGGAACTTAAGCATATGGAAGGGCTTGTTATTCAACCCCACGCGTTCCTGCCGATAAAAAACTGGGCCCGGGGATGTTAGCTTCACACCCAAGGCCAACAGAATCATCAATGGGCTAATCATCAGTAGGATCAGCGATGAAAGTACTTTGTCTTCCAGCCACTTCACCAGCTGATTCATCCCGGTCATGGGCGATGTCGATAGATCGTACATCGGCATACCGAGCACGTCGCTCACCCCGTGGTTGATTAAACGCAGCGTGAAAAGATCTGGGACAAACCGGATTGACGCCGTGCTGTGCCGAAGTGCATGCAAAGCATCCTTAATGGCCGCCTCATCACCCATAGGCAAAGCCAACCAGACTTCATCACCTTGGTACGTTTCCAGCTTTTCTAGAGACTCTGGATCAGTGCGGGGGACTATCTGCGCAATACTATAACCACTCCAACCAGCATGTGACACACGTAGCTCAAGGCTTTCCGCTGCCGGCCCAGAGCCGACAAGCATTACATGACGTACATTCAACCCACGTTTCCTGAAAAAACGTAGAACAGCGTAAATTAATAAACGCTCTAGCCATAACAACACCAAACCAATCAGTGCCCAAGCCGAGAACCACACTCGAGAAAACTCCTGCGACGTTTTGAACAGGAATAAAGAAAGCAGCAATATCCCGAGCACGGCCAGCCAACGGATCGCCACAACTGCCAGCATCTTTGGGATTTGAGCACCACGCCACGAGCGATACACCTCCCCTGGTATCAACACAAACATCAGCGCCGTAGAAATCATCAGCCCGTAGTAACCGGAGATATCTGCCGGTAGCATGATCAGTAGGTCGACCAATCGACGCAGGTGCAACGCCATCATGCCGCTGAACAAAATAATCAATGCATCACTCAGCCGCACGACATACGGTATCAGAGGTGAAGAGAGACGTAGAGATTTGTTGGACATGAAGCCTAGTTAAAACCGTGAGAAAATACGCGAATGAATTTTCCTGTCATTTTGTCATATCGCAGCCACCTGCCGGCAAAGCCAATGCGGTTTCTTATCGGTTTTTTGCTGGCAACCGGCTTCTGCCTTCAGAATGTCAAACTCATTCCCAGCCTGCCAGGTGAGTACCAACCCTTAATCTTTCTGGCTGGATGCTGCCTTGCAATATTGACCTGGCCAATACCAAAAACTGCGCGTAATGCTTCGTTAATGCTACTCCTCGGCCTAGCCCTGAGCATCCTGGCCCACTATTTTCTGGTTGCAGCCAAGTTACCAAGCATTGCAGATACGTTGCGTTTTGTCATCGGTCCCATCATGTTGGCCGGCATTGCTGCTGCCTGGCAAAAGATTGATTATCGCTGGCTCTGGGGGATTCTTATCGCCAATCTTTTATTTGCGGTCATTGGTTCCATCAACCCAGAGTGGGCAATAGGCCTAATCAGCAGCCTCAACGTCAGAATCAATGACGGTGGCAATGCCTATGCTCCTTGGGCGGCCTTTTTCTTTTCGGAATACAGCTACGCTGCGCTGGCGTTCGCTGCAATTTTTGCATGGCTAAATGCACGCGCCGAGCTCTGCAATCGCCAAAACTGGGTTTTGCTGGCAGTTGTAACATTGCTGCTTGGCCTTACAAGGTCGGGCACTGGATTTGCCCTAATCGGCATCATTTTGTTGAGCCAACTCCGCCCCAAATATTGGATTATCGGCCTTGTCGTACTCGCTGCGGGATTCTTTGTTTCTCCACGCATTGAGCGCCTCATTACGGCGATCTGGCAGATTGCTCTCGGTAACCTTGAACAATTCGTGGTCATCGACAGCTCCACAGCTTGGCGCTTTCTGAGCAACCTGCTGGCTCTAAAAGTCGAACGCCTTAACCCCTTGGGCACAATAGGGATCGACCTAAGACCGTTTGCCTCAGTGCTTCAATTCAATAGCACCCATATACAAAATCTTACGGACACATTCTTACTTGGTCCAGTTTATGCCCCTGCCCAAGGCGTCTTTTTCAACTACGGATTGTTTGGCGGCTTAATACTCCAAGCAGCATTCATCGGCACAATGTTTCTGGCTACGCGAAACATTGGCGCATTCTCCACAAGTAAGGCTATGGCTGTGGCACTTCTTGCCGCCTACGCATTTTTCGTACAAAGCGGGCTCACCAGCCCTGTGCCATGGATACTCCTAGGCATCCTCCTCAGCCCTCAAGAAAAATGCTGACTGTCGTCACCGTCACCTATAACAGTGCTGACGTCCTGCCCGAATTTATCGCATCGGCACAACAGCAGTCGTATGGTGGCTTTGAATTACTGTTTGTCGACAATAGCTCTACCGACAATACTCGCGCCATCATTACCGCCATTAATGACCCGCGTTTTCGTCTGATCGCCAACAAGGATAACCTGGGGTTTACCAAGGGGTGCAATCGGGGCATTTCATATGCGCAGCAAACAGGCTCGCCTCTGGTGCTCCTAATTAACAACGACACGACATTCCCGCCCGACCTCTTTGCCAAGCTCGTCAATGCTGCAAACGAGTACCCTGTGGCTGTCCCTAAAATGCTGTACGCAGATCCGAGCGATCGCATCTGGACAGCAGGCGGCCGCTTTCTGCGTTATAACGGTTTTCGTTCAGCCCACACGGGACTCAATGAGATCGACCAGGGACAATATGACATCCCGTCAAACATTGGCTTCGCACCCATGTGCTGCATGCTGATCAGAACAGAGGTGTTTAATCAGATAGGGCTACTTGATGAAGCCATCTTTGCTTACTGCGAAGACACTGACTTTTGCATTCGCCTGACTAAAGCACAACTGCCTATTCGTTACGTACCTGACGCCAAAATTTACCACAAGGTCAGCAGTCTCACTGGCGGTACCCATTCGGACTTTTACGTCAAAAACTCAGCCTTCGGCAAGGGATACGTGCTCGGCAAACACGGCAACAAACTTGAGCGACTCGTCTGGCCGTTGGTTTACCGTATCTTTTATTGGCGACAGCGCCAGACCAAACAACTGTCTACAGTTCAGTATCAGACAGCCTTAAGCTCCCTCAAACAAGGCCTCAATGCTGCCAAGGAGACCGGTAGTGGCTAGCCAGAAGGTCTTAATGGTTCTAACTCGGCCGCTGAACAAGAGTCCACAGAGCGGTCGCGATAAAATCAACTTATTTATTCATCAAAGCTTGGAAGACGCTGCAACGGTTGAGGTTGTCGAGTTTCACCATCTTTTTCGACTCAAACACATCCGTGGTTTTATCAGCGCTGGATTCAAATTTTTAGCGGGTTTAGCCAGCGGCAAACGAATCCCGCTTCAAGTCCTGTTGTTTTCAGACAAGCGAGAAATTAACCGAATTGTTCAGATCGCTAAACACTTCAACCCCGACAGTATTTTTGTCGAGAGTGAAAGAAGCTTTTTACTTCTTAAAGCACTGAGAGCTGAATTACCCTCAACCAGGATCATTTGTGACTTTGATGACCTGCTGTCCCGCCGCATGCATGAGTGGGCAAGTCACGACAATTCAGTCTCACTCGGTTATGTGGCCCGCTTCATTCCAACGGCTGTTCAGAAGATTATCAGCGGCCCATTAGCGGCATGGTTATGCCGCTATGAAACTGCTACATTGTTTCAATTGGAAGTGGCTTGCTTCGACTATGCAGACCAAGTCATTCTTTTATCATCAGCCGAAGAAGCAATCCTTAAGCCCCAGTTACCGAAGCAGCAGAAGGCCAAACTGCACGTTATACCTCCAGCCTGCAATATACGAAATGCGCTTAAGGCGCCAAGCGAGCCGCTTCGTTTCGTTTTTATTGGCTCGGATGTTTTACTGCAGAATCGACTCACGATCGACTACCTAGTAAAGCAGTGGCAAACGTTAAAGCCTGTAACGCCATTAGCTATCTACGGCAAGATGAATCGTCAATACCCAACCGTTGCCAATCTTAGTTTCGCCGGGTTTGCCGATACTCTAGCTGACGTCTATACGCCCAATAGCGTGCTACTGGCGCCCGCCTTCGTCAAAGGCGGCATTAAAACCAAGATCCTAGAGTCTCTTGAAAACGGGACCATGGTTGTAGGCAATCAGATTAGTTGGGAAGGCATCAACCCTACGGATGCTTCCGAGCCGAGAGAACTCGCATTACAAAACTTGATTGAAAGCCCCCGCGATCATCTCATGCCATTTTTTGATGAATCTCAGGTCGCAATCTCGCATCTGAAAGTAACCAGCACACCCGATCAAATCAAGCAGTGCTGGTTAAATTGTCTGTTAACTAATTAACAACTTATCGAGATAACACAGTAGTCAAGCAGATCCCGCCACCAAGCAACAATGGCCAAGCTATCAATAAGCGAGTTTGCTTTCCCACCATGCAAATACCAGCTGCGATACCAATCGTCCAGGCGGCAGCAAGTGATGACAGAAGCAGCAACACCATCAACATCGCTTCCATGCCAACCCAATAGCCAATCGGTAATGCGATCAGTAGCAGCCCAAGCAGTTCAATCAATGAAGGGCCTATCATCTGTTGCTGAGTGCCATTAACAATCAATAGTACGGAGGCACTGGCCGCACTAAGCCGCACCACCTGTAATCCAGCCACCAACCAAAATGTGGATGTCACAACCTCGGTATGCGCTTCACCTAGCCACAATCGTGTGACGTCTTCCCACATCAACGCCAAAATCGACACAAACAGCAGTGAACCCATGCTGACTGCAACACCTGCATAAGCGGCATTTCGGCGAACGCTCGATAAGTTTCTTCTAGCCAAATCACGACCAATAGGCGCGATTAGTGCACCCATCAACGCGTTGACGCCACCAACCAAGATCGCCGTTAACGTTACGACGTAATAAACCTTAGTCAACGACTCCGCGTCAACCAAGCCCACTATCGGCACAAGGCTTGCCTGATACAACAAAGCCGTTACAGACCAAATCGCAAATCCTGAGGCCACTGACCGAAGCAATTGTTTCTCGGATTCAACGCGCTCGGTGGAGATTGCGGCGCTCAGTGGGACATGCAGTTCGATATTCCGACGCATCAACCAAAACCCGAGCCAAAGAGTTGCACCACCGAATATCAAAGCCGCAGGTACCGAATTGGTCACAGCAATGGCCGCGGCAACAGCAGCCAAGGCACCAACTCGCGCACCAAGGTTAGACAAAGCGATTACGATGTTCTTTTGTATGGCAATCCAGATCCCCTGCTCTGGCTGTGCTGCAACAAGCCAGCAACTGCCAATAAAGAATGCGCCAACCCCAACGCTATTCCATGCAGACGCACCATCTAAAATCTCGGGGTACAACTTCGGCAAAACCAAGCAGCCTGCTATGGTGCAAAAAATCGCAATGAGCAAATACCGATGGGCGACAAAGCGAGCTGCCACCAAAAGCGCACCATCAAAAAACTCTTCGCCTGATTCAAGGAGTGCCCGCCGCGCAACGGCGCTGTTCAGATTGAAGGTAAACGCGGGCGCAAAACCGGCGAGCGAAACAGCCAAAGCCCAAACGGCAAATTCTGGCGTAGAAACTGATCGAACAACCAGAGCTGCTGCCAAAATCTGAAACAGGACGATTGATAATCCTGACAATAGATTTGCCGCTGTATTTACTAAAACTTTAATCAATCTTGTGCCTTAGGCTGGTTTCTAACTGGAAAGTTTATTCTACTGGCTCAGCAGTCGCGAGAACGGGCAATGTGGAGCACATACAATATCAGTGACAAAATTGCTAACCTACCAAATTTTTAAGGCAAGTAAGATAGTCCAGTGAAAACTCACTACCTTCCGCTGGCGCCCATGATGCAAGAAATTTTGGAGCATCTGGATTAAAAGGGCCTCCCTTAACCTCAAGGAGAACAGATCCTCGATCTAGAGCCACAACCGTGTGCCACGCACCAGGGGAAACTTCAACCCCAAGAGACACATCGTGCTTACTTTCATAATTGCCCGCCCCAAATCGTTTCACAGACAAAACAGTGCCAGCATTATCAAAGCAAACCAGCGCCATCAAGCCACGAAGTGCAAACATCGTTTCAGCGCCCTGCTCATGGCCGTGACTGTGCGGTCGTATGTAGCTTTCTGGCTCAATTGCATTCAGTAAACGTTGACAAGATTCACTGTAACTCTGATGAAGGTTCAAATGCTGTCGAAGCCTGGGACTCTCAACTGCATTTTGCGTTAGTTTGTCTAAATCACTGAGGGAAAAGGATCTCATAATTCACTCTTTTGATTAGACAAGCTTGCTACTATTTGATGTACCGTCCGCTCGACTGAAAATTCACGCTTAAAAAAGCTACTGCATCGAGCTGACAAATTAGAGTCCGATTCGAGACTCTCTATCAACCTGTCAGTTAGCAACACTAATTCTTCTATATGATGGCTTTCACACACTTCTCCAACCTGTTCATTACGAATAAGTTGTACAAGATCATTGCCGACATTCACAATGGCCAAAACGGGCAGCCCACTTTGCATGTAAGTCAAAAATTTGCCGGGAATATTATGAGATTTGTGGCGGGGGTCCAATGTAACAATACCGATATCACACTGGGCGTAAAGATCAGGAATCTCATCCGGGTGTATCTCGTCAAAGAACAGAACGTTGTTAAGCTGCAGCGTTTGTGCTGCTTGTTTGAGGGCATTGACTTCGCTGCCCCGCCCTACAAATAGAAACCCCACATCTAATCGGCTTAAAAGCTTCGCAGCTAAATCAAGAACAATACTCATGTTTTGAGCAACACCCATGTTGCCTGCATAAACGAAGAGCTTACGACCAACCAACGATGTCTCGTTAACGCGAATAGAGCAAATATTTTGAGCGGGGTGTCCAAGCCAATTTTTGAGCACTTCCAAACATCGCCCCGGCTGCTCAAGCCATGCACGAAAATACCCTCGGTTGCCAGCCGTTTGTACGCCGATCACATCAGCCACCGAGTATTGATAGCGCGCTACTGCGTCAAAAAACCGATAGGGAATACCCCTCCCCATCAGTCCCATATCCACTGCCCACTCTGGAAATATGTCACGAATAATCAGATAGGCTTTACAGCGACTCGATTTTTTTAGTGCACTGACCAACGGGCCATGGAAAATAGATGGGGAATACCAAACCAGACCGTCCCAACGCTCATTCGCAAGAGAGCTTTTTCGGAAATTTCTAAGCATGGCGAAAGGCATAACCAACTCGGCCAAAGTGCGACGCACGTAACCCGTATCTTTAGTTCTCGGAGCTTTCAAGCGGAGCACTTGTGCGCCGTCAATTGATTCAAGTTTCCAAGTATCTCGCTGGTCGGTTGCCGGAAGGAGTACGCAAAGCGAATGCCCCTGTCTAACAAACTCTCTCGTCAAATCCCTGAGTTGAACCGCCGCAGACGTACGCAACGGCGGAAAGCTATCCGCAATTAGGACAATACGCATCAATATCGATCTATTGTTGCTTCCACACTACCCGCTTTACGAAATCTGTATAACTCTGAATAATTCGCAAAACTTTGTCCGACACATTGCTTGCCGAATAATCATTGACCAAACGAAGCATCCTTTCGTCACCTCTTGTTTGATCTTTAAGTATCTCTAGACCTTGTAGAACTCGATCAACACTTAGCCCAACGAAAATCACTGAAGCCTCTTCGAACCCCTCTGGTCGCTCATGCATTTCACGCAAATTGAGTGCCGGAAAGTTAAGAATGGAAGATTCTTCGGTAATTGTTCCACTATCGGACAAAACGCAATGCGCTTCTGTTTGCAACTTAATGTAATCAAAAAAACCGAAAGGCTTAAGAAACTGCACCAGTGGGTGTGCCGACAATCCGAGCACATCCATGCGCTTGCGCGTTCTGGGATGAGTAGAAACAATCACTGGCTCTTTGTATCGCTCAGCCAATTCATTCATTACCGAAAAAAGCTTCGCCAAATTTTCCGGTGAATCAACATTCTCTTCGCGATGCGAACTTATTAGAAAATACTTACCCGAAACAAGCCCTAGCGTATCCAATACCTTGGAATCTTTAATCCCATGCATGTAATGTTCGATCACTTCCCGCATCGGACTGCCTGTTTTAATCACTTGATCTGGGGGCAAGCCTTCGCGCAATAAATAATCTCGAGCTATCTCGCTATACGGCAAATGAATATCTGCAGTGTGATCGACAATGCGTCGATTGATCTCTTCTGGTACGCGAAAATCGAAACACCGATTACCTGCCTCCATATGAAATATAGGGATTTTTCTGCGTTTTGCCGAAATCGCTGCCAAGGCACTATTGGTATCTCCAAGCAACAGTAATGCCTCTGGCTTATATTTCTCAAACGCCTGATCTGCGGCTATGATTACTTGCCCAATAGTTTCTGCTGCGGTTGTTCCTGCCGCTTCTAGAAACATATCAGGTTTGCGTATACCGAGATCGCTAAAGAATACCTCGTTTAACTCATAGTCATAATTCTGACCTGTATGAACCAACACATGCTCACAATGTGCATCTAACTTCGCAATCGTTCGAGACAGCCGGATAATTTCGGGGCGTGTCCCTACAATTGTCATGACCTTTAATTTAGGCATCTATCGCCTCACGAATAATATCTAGCTTCAACAGTGTTTTTTTTACGCCTTCAATATCCAACCGGTGCGTGTTGTGAGATGTGTAGTCATCAAGCTGAGAAACTTCAGTCTCCCCTTCCACAAAATATTTAGCATAATTCAAATCACGTGAATCAGCTGGAACACGGTAATAACCTCCAAGATCTTCTGCTCTTGCCATCTCTTCACGAGAGAGAAGAGATTCGTAGAGCTTCTCACCGTGACGTGTGCCAATAATGTTTATTTCATTGTTTCGTTTTAGTAGTTCTTTCATTGCCAACGCCAAGTCTCCAACTGTCGATGCTGGAGCCTTTTGAACGAAGATATCACCAGGGCGCGCATTCTCAAACGAATAAAGCACAAGATCCACAGACTCTTCTAGAGTCATTAAAAATCGAGTCATACTTGGATCAGTAATTGTCAACGATTTTCCAGTCTGCAATTGATCCAAAAAAAGGGGAATTACAGAACCGCGTGAGGCCATTACATTGCCATAACGTGTCGCGGAAAGTATCGTTTTACTTGGGTCGCAAAGACGTGACTTTGCGACCATAATTTTCTCCATCATAGCCTTGGATATACCCATTGCGTTAATTGGATAAACAGCCTTATCGGTACTCAAAACTACACAACGCTTCACCTCATTATCGATTGCAGCACGCATTACGTTCTCAGCACCTAGCACATTGGTGCGAACAGCTTCCATGGGGTAGAACTCACAGGATGGCACTTGCTTCAAGGCAGCGGCATGAAATACATAATCAACCCCGACCATAGCATCATTAACACTATCGTAATTGCGCACGTCCCCAATATAAAATTTAAGTTTTTCATTATTTAAAGCAATTCGCATATCCTCTTGTTTTTTTTCATCGCGGCTAAAGATTCGAATTTCAGAAATTTCCGACTCCAAAAAACGTTTGAGCACGGCATTACCAAATGAACCTGTTCCACCAGTGATTAACAACTTTTTTCCATTAAACATATTAATACACACCTAGCAAGTTATTTTTAACGAAACTCCCGCATACTCCTGACAAGCTCGGGCCAGGGTGGCGGATTATAATTAGTCTCACTCTTAAACTTTGAAGAGTCTAAAGACCGATCAATCACAAGACTATAATCTGGATATATTTCAATATCCCTCACATAAGAAGTTGCCAACAATGTCAACAAATCAAATTTACTAATTGGAGATGATGAAACGTGATATAAACCATGCAAGCCTTCATTTGGAATAACATACTCGTGGATAACGCGTGCGAGCTCAAAGGTTGGAAGACCTGAAAAAATAGCGCGTTTGAAACCATTAACACGGTTCGTTTGCGACAAAAACCAGTTCACCAAGCTGTGCGAGCTACTTAGTTCATGCCCAATAATCGAAGTTCGCAAGGTTATTGCGTGTGGAAAGTCAACCTCACCTAAGTACTTAGTAATCCCATAAAGATCATGAGCATCTGGTTGATCGCTTTCCTGATACCCACCCTTTGTTCCTGAAAATACGCAATCGGTGCTGATATGTATTAGCCTAGCATCAACCATCAGACACAAGTTTGCTAGCCGATGAGGCAAAATGCTATTAATCGGAATAGCCAGCAAGGGATCTTTAGACGACGCCAACTGCTTTACCAACCCTACACAGTTAATCACAATATTAGGTCTAACTTCAGCAAAGAGTTTCAACAATGAATCGTAGTTTTCAACATCTATACCAGGCAGTATATAAGGCCAATATTCTGGTGAAATTTTTTCACGAGCTGCCAAGGTTCTTACTGTTGCAAATGCTTCATGCTTGGTATGATCATTAAAAAACCGAAACATGGAATTTCCAAGCATTCCATTAGCACCGAGTATCAAAATTTTCATCACAAATCCAAAATTGATTATCCATTAACAACTAGGTTAGCAGGCGTGGATGTCAATACCGTGGTCTCTTAAAAGAACCTGCTCTAGATTTAAACCGCTTTTTTTCATTGAAGTTTCTATTTCAAATATCTTTACATCAACAAGATACCGATACCAAAATGATTGAAGAATATGAAATATCAGACCCTGACGTCCGTCTAAAAAACCTAAACGGATGATGTATCGATAAATAAAAAACATGAATGCTCGCATCCCAAGTGGTAACTTGGAATATAGATTAACTTTTAGCCAACGTTTCCTACTAGACTGATGCTTGGAAATATTAGAATCAATGCTTGATTCGCTCATTTGGCCATATTTTATGGACAACAAATCAACTGCTTCTCTGGTGGCATATCCATTATGCTTGGCAGTCCAACTAGTAATGCCATGAAAATTTTCATCAACAATATCGCCGCCTAAACTGATAGTATCCCCATACTTTAAAAAAATGTGCTCATCCATCCATCGTTGCTCACATCGACCTATACCACGCCTCCAAATTCGCAAAAGACTAATTGGATAATAGCTACCGTTACGAATCCATTTGCCCATCCAGTACATTCTTCTTGTAAGATAAATACCAGTTACTTTCTGGTCAAGATGTGGTAGTCGGCGTAAAATTTCGCTAGAGAGATCCGCCATAACATACTCATCAGCATCTAAGCGCATAACCCAGGAAGATTTTATAGGCAGATTATCTAATGCCCAATTGAATTGATTTGAATAATTCACCCAACGATTTGTGTATACAAAAGCACCATGTGATTTCGCGATTTCAGCAGTGTTATCAGTTGAAAATGAATCTATTACAAAAATTTCACTTGCAAAACTTTTAACGCTTTTAATACATCTTTCAATATGAGCCTGTTCATTGTATGCAAGTATGATTACAGATACATCTTTTTTCATAAATTAAAAACCTCGAATAATTGAAACTAAGTTCGCCCTTTATCTAGAATAATTTTACAAACTTTGGCTGCGTCCCACCTAATCTAATCCAACTATATGTATCAAAGAATTGCTTAGCAATGTGAGGCCATGAGAAATCTTGCGACATCCATTCCTTACCAGATGCTCCCATAGAAATCAGTTGATCTTGTGATACAGATAGCGCAATATTTAAGCATTCAACAAGCGGATCAATTCCAACATCGATCCACCATCCTGCATTGTTCTTAATCAATCCTTCCCATGGCGCACCCTTCGTAGTTATTACAGGCGTGCCTGAAGCCAGGGCTTCCGCAATGGTAATTCCGAAATTTTCAGAGTAGGTGGGTAAAACGTAAAGACTAGCTTCCCTATATGTCCGTAATTTTTCTTCTCCGTACAAGGGACCAAGAAAAAAAACTCTTTTTAGCTTAAGCTCAGTAGAAAGCAATTTCGCTTTTGCAAGATGTCCACTATTATCTGGGCCTGCAATGTGCAACTCCCAATCTAGAAATTTGTTTTGAACTTGCGCCCAAGCATGAAGCAAGTTTATCAATCCCTTGATCGGATGTATTCGCCCCAAAAAAAGCAATCTACGTCTTCCAACTGGTTGTAAATTAAGGAGGTCAGGAACATGAACCCCATTGGGAATAATACAAATTGGTTGCTTAATTCCAAGACGCCTAATATCGAGATATTCACTTTCAGCTGACGCATGAAAACATGAAGCTAATCGAAGAGCTGGGCCTTGGAGAGTTGAATAAAATAGATTCTTAAGCAGGGCATTTCTAGCTAGTGCGGCTTCGGACAGAGTGCCATGGGGAGAAATAATCAATTTACAATTGGAATTGCGTACAACCTGACCGGAGTAAACATTTGGCATCATCCACAAACTGTGGTTGTGGATAATATCAACATTTTTTTGCCTAACTTGGTCAATTAACCATTTTTTCATGGAAGGCGAAACACCTAAGCGCCTAGGGCCGATTCCTAAGCCAAAATATTTGGCCATTGAGTCCGAAACGGTTTTTCCCACTCCGTTCAAAGTAGCAACCTTTACATCAACATCTGATTTAAGAAGGTAATTCGATAGGTTCCTCACAACGTTTGCAACGCCGTCTGCTTCATTTTTAAATTCGGGTACAACGTTAATTATTTTCATTTTGTACTACCTTTAATGCAATAACACTATATTTTAGACAGACTTTTTTCTAAGCAGAAAAAATCTCGAATAAATTACAATATAAATAATTAACGCACAAAGTGTTGTATATACTACACCTCGGAATGTTGTACCAATGTCATTTCTTATCAATGAGAAAACATTAGCAAAAAACATTGGTTTAAATACAGCCAAAAAAAGTCCACTATTCTGATTAAAATTTCGAGTAAAAAAATATCCCATATAAAATAGTACTAAAAACGAACCGATCACCCCGAAATTAATCAACATCTCAGAGAGCATAAAAAAACCGAAGCCGCCACCTTGTTCAAAATAATCTGGGGCTATATACATAGCATATTGATTCGCAATAGGATCACTTAGACCCAAAAATGAGGTCAATATGCTCACACCATAAGACAATGATTCTTTTTCAATGATTTCTAACGCATAAACCATTGTATCAACATATTCGCCCAAACCCAGCATTGGTTCAACCAAAGATAATAGTAGATTATGATCAATTCCAAAATTTGATCTAAGCGCCCCAATAAATGCAAATCCAACTACTGTCCCCAGAATCCCAAACACAAAAAGCATAATATTTATGCGGGTTCTATAAAAATATATAAACAATAAGAAATAGACCAGCAATGGAGAACGCAATCCATAAAGTAGCCCATAAACAATTGTACTTAACAGCAGAGCCAATTTATAGACAGAAAAACTTTTTTTATCATATTCACTAGATATCGCAAGAAGAATCATAGATGAATATGAAATGAATTTCGATTTCATTATCAATGAAAATGCGAAATCGGAAGATGTATATAAATCGACGTAGTTAGATCCATTAAAACGGAAAAAATACATCAAAATCATTGCAACTAAAGGAGCAAATACAAGAAAAGCTAGGAAATCAACTTGTCGATTATTTATTATTAGCACGTAAGCGTTACTTGAATTTTTAATTGGCAATATAGCTAGGCGTGACCCAATGACAAAAATTGTAATTAAAAGCCCTCCTAAAAATATTACGTAATTCTGCGTTTCTGTGTTTTGAGAAATATATGCTTGAACAGTTTCAAATTGAAACATTAGGCGATACATTAGAAACATCACAAAAAGAATAGAAGATACTAGTAGTGACAAGTTCTTCTCAAACGGAATGTGGCATTTACGTGAAGCAGTAAAGAAGCTACATATTGAAAAGAATGCTAAGGCCAAAGAGAAGTCATTATTGTCTGTAAAAAAGACAATTAGCATCAACAACGCCAGAAGAGCAGTAACAAAGTTACTCAAGTTTATATGGTTTTTTAATGGTCATAATTGCATAATATACCTTTGGCGATATACCCAAAAGTGCACTAACCATTGTTAATAGAACAATCGCATACGCACCAAAACTTTCAAAATGTGAATCTATCGAATACCAATAAAATAGAAAAACAAAAAGCCATGCAAAAATAATAAGAGCAGTCCAAATTGCAACCTTTACTACTTGCTCAGTCTTTATGTACTTTTGTAAAATCGCAGAAGATGGGAAACATACAACTGAATAGAAAATATAACATGTCACAATCGCCCCCCACAATTCCAAAAATTCATTTAAACTGGAATAATATGGCACTGAGCCGAGATAATATATAGCGCCCAATAGAAAAAGCACATAACATAAATTCAAAAACAATAAAGCAATCGACCATTTTAAGACAACCGATAGATTGCTTATATCCTTACTTGATATCATCGCTTGGTAAATGATGTTTCCTAAGTAAATTATTGGTGTAGACCACGTAGCAGCAACAACATACTTTGAGAAGTTTGTAGGGTCTAAAAACGATTGAGCGATTACCTTGTCAAGAACAAATGGAACAGAGCCACCGGCAATGATAATCGCCATTGGCAATGTAAATTTTAATATATCAATTATTTTTTTATCATTACAAAAAGTATCAACGGCAATCTCATTGTTAATTCTGAGTATAAATCCTGTAAATACTAACCCAACCAATGTTGCAACAAGCCACGCAATACTCGGTGAGATATTTATACGAAGCAACCCCATTAAAAACATTAAAAACAAACATGATTTCAAAATCCCAATAAGCCCATACAGTCTTGACATCCCAGAAAACAAAATGTATGAGTGAAATATTGAAGTGAGATACGACCCCCAAGCAATAACTGCGCTAAGCGCAAGCGATTCTAATTCTCCCACGCACAGGAAAACAACAAATGCTGTAATTAGTAATGAGACCAATGAATATAGCGAAGCGTATTTCATTCTTATTCCAAGCCTGGGGCAGGTAATATCTAACCCAAGACCACCTACGCTCATTATAAGTTGCGAAGTTGCAAGCACGAAGGCAAAGCCAGTATACTGCTCCTCTGTTAGAAGATACGGGAGCGCAAACAGCACACCTGGACCTGCAAGCGTTCCAACAGCAACTGATAGAACTTTTAACGCATATTTATTGACAATTTTCATCGTCAAATTGCAATTTTTATTTGCATTCAGTTCAAGATTCTAATTTTAGTACAGCAATGTATGAAACTTTCTTTGACACCAGTCCCAATGATAAAAACTTCAAAGCAAAACAAAGAAATGTCAAAATTCCTAGCACAACATAATTGCCAAGAGATCTTATGTGCCGACATCTTAGATGGTATGGAAGCAGTATTTCTTTTATGTAATTTATATCAATGAGCTTTAATCTCACATTCGAAGAGTATTGTCTTGGTATTGATGAGTTTGAAAACAATGCTACCAAACCTTTAGCGTAGTAAGGTTTGATATGATCAACGTCATGGTAGAACCCGTCGTAAATCAATGGCATACAGATTATTACCATGCCCCCATTTTTTAGAAGGCTGAAGTATCCTTCTAAAAAATTTTGAATATTCTCATACCCTATGTGCTCTAGAACATGAGAAAACAGAATTGCATCGAATTTTTCTTTTTTTTCGAGTTCCTCAGGTGCCAATACTTCATTTCCGTTACGGGATGCAGCCAACCTCATCTCAGCCGAAATGTCTGTCCCAGTAATGTTCAAATACCCATTGCTTTTTAGCAAATTTAAATTGTGGCCTAGCCCGCAACCAACATCTAGAATTGACGCCTCCTTCCCCACATATTTTCTAAACGATGAAAGCAACACATTGTTTTCCTTGCTTCTTCGGTTCGTTACTACATATTTTTTTGAATTTTCTAAAAACTTTTTTAACATTTAATCCATCCCATTATGAATTATTCGAATTGTTGTACAATGCACAGCATAAGTCACATGATGCATTATAAAATGTTTGAATTTTATAACCTCACATATCGCAATCAAACAAATTTAGTCACAATTTAAATTGTGACTAAAGTGAATTTTATTTTTATCTTCACTCAACCGTAACTGACTTGGCCAGGTTCCTTGGTTTGTCGACATCCGTCCCCTTGGCCAGCGCCGTGTGATACGACAACAGTTGAAGTGGGACGGTATGGACGATGGGGGATAAGGTGCCATCGTGATCAGGGACCGTGATGACGTGGACCCCATCTTCCGACTGAAAGCCGGTCTTAGCATCGGCTAGGACAAAGAGCTCCCCACCGCGGGCTTTGACTTCCTGCAGGTTGCTTTTGAGCTTTTCCAGCAGTTGGTTGTTGGGAGCGACGGAAATGATGGGCATGCCCTTGTCGACGAGCGCCAGCGGGCCATGCTTGAGTTCTCCCGCAGCATAGGCTTCGGCGTGGATGTAGGTGATCTCTTTGAGCTTTAGCGCCCCTTCGAGGGCGATGGGGTAATGCACGCCACGGCCGAGGAACAAGGCATGGTGTTTGCCAGCGAATTTCTGTGCCCAACCCTTGATCTGGGGTTCGAGTTCGAGGACCGAGGTGATGGCGGCCGGCAAGTGGCGCAGTTCGTACACCAGGTTAGCCAGTTCGTTTTCAGGGAGGGTGTTCCTGGTCTTGGCCAACACCAACGTCAGCACATAGAGCGCCGCCAGCTGGGTGGTAAACGCCTTGGTAGAGGCCACCCCGATTTCCGGACCGGCATGGGTCAGGAATCTGAGTGTGCAGGCACGGACGATGGCCGATTCTGGGACGTTACAGATGGCCAGCGTATGCGGCATGCCCAGATCCTGGGCGTGATTAAGTGCGGCCAGGGTGTCGGCCGTTTCGCCGGACTGGGAGATAGCGATGACCAGCGTCTTCGTATCGGGGACGCTGTCGCGGTAACGGTATTCGCTGGCGACTTCGACGGAAACGGGCAGCTTGGCAATGCTTTCCAGCCAGTAACGGGCGGTGAGGCCGGCGTGATAGCTGGTGCCACAGGCCAGGATGAGGATGCGGTCAATGTCCTGGAAGATGTCTTCAGCCTTTGCACCGAACC
>JACCDN010080848.1_pt1 | contig 24910 bp, 26 predicted proteins | sample 7441691 | NCBI WGS metagenome assembly JACCDN01 (sample SAMN15323439, study PRJNA562643) | freshwater metagenome | isolation source: river surface water | place: USA:Blue River Watershed | collected 2017-08-16 | reverse complement strand
GAGAGATAGTTTCTGAAACTAGAACAGCACCAAGATCCAAACCGGATCATTCCGGGGACTTAGCTCAGTTGGTAGAGCACCTGCTTTGCAAGCAGGGGGTCAGGGGTTCGACCCCCCTAGTCTCCACCAAAATAAAGAAACCCTCCTTCGGGAGGGTTTCTTTATTTAAGAGACGTAGGGGTAGTTTTTGGGTCCCCAAACGCTTCACTGAATCCTAGTTTTCTGGCGGTCTCGCCTAAATAAAGCGCTATTGCGCTTCATTCTTGACGGCTCCGGGTTCGACCCCCCTAGTCTCCACAATGTGATGTCTCGGAACGAAGTCGACAGTGTTCCGAGACATCTTTGTTTTGAAAACCAGCCAATTACCGGGAAATCACGACCCCCGAACAGAGTTACCGGCTGTGTTTCAGCGGCGAACTGTCTGGAGTTCGCCATGCAAATCGCTTACAAGTTCATTTTCATGCCTCACTCAGGACCTCACTCGCCAAGGGCGCCAAATTTGCAGATGGGTGCCAATCGAAGGACACATGTGAACAGAGCTGGTGGACGCCTAAACAAGTACGAAAAACACCAAACACGCCGAATCTGAACTCAAACATAGTCCTATTCCAAATACGAAAACGGAATATCTCGAACAGAGACTAAGAGTCTGCATGATTCCACTCAAAACCAAAGATAGCCTTCGAACGTGCGTAAAAGGGCAATTTAAAATTGCAAATGGGATCTTTTGCAAGTTTGTGATGATAGCTTGGGAAAGGAAAAACGGGGGGTGGGATGGTGCCTGGGGTCCGATGGTCGATAGCCAATTTGCGATTGGCGTATTATGGCTTCCTATTTGCAGCAGCCTCCGTTTTGTTTTTTGTAGCCTGCGGCATAACTTTGGCAGTGACCCAGGTAGCATGCGAAACCGCTGGAAGTGCAGTACCGGACTTACTCGCCACTACTCTGTTATCTGCGCTTTGTACATTGATCACCGGCCTCACGATTTTTGTGCTCGATTTGAAATTTCTAATGCCCATGAGAAGGCTTAACCACAGCGTCTTGCACAGCCCAAAGGGCAAAGACAATTCTTCAATTACTGTTGCTCTGACATGTTGGAACGATGAAGGCGCAATTGCAGATTCTGTTTCAGATTTTCTAAAACACCCCCTTGTCAAGCGAGTTGTTGTTATTGACAATAACTCTTCAGATGGAAGCGTTGCCGCTGCAAAACTTGCTGGTGCAGAAGTATTTGTGGAAACCCGTGCAGGTTATGGGAACTGTGTTTACACAGCTCTCGAAAAGGCTGCGGAAATGACTGACACGAATCTTGTAGTTCTCTGCGAGGGAGATATGACCTTCCGGGCAAGCGACATTGACAAACTCCTTGCCTACGCGCAGCACGCAGATCTCGTAAATGGCACGCGAATAGTTGAACAATTGCGAAGCCCTACGACCCAGCTGACAAATTTCATGTACTGGGGCAATTTCTTTGCTGCCAAGTTGCTTGAGTTGAAACACCTAGGGCGCGGAACATTGACAGACCTTGGAACCACCTACAAGTTGAGCACTCGACAATATCTGCAATCGTTGCTACCTCACCTAGACAGAAATGTGAATTTAGAATTCAATGCACATCTGCTAGACAAAGTCTTATCCACAGGAGGGAAACTGGTTGAGGCTCCAATTACTTTTTTTCCACGAGTTGGTGAATCAAAAGGCGGGAATGTTTCTAACAGGCGTGCCATACGCGTGGGCTTATCAATGATCATAGGATTCACATTCGGATGGAAGCTAATTTCAAAGGCCAATCGCGTCAAGGTTGCAACGGATGAGTAGCGCAGAAGAGTACTTCTCTTCAAGACTGAGAGAAGATAAAAAACGAAAAACTTTGTGGAGCGTATTAGCTTCACACATCAGCAAAAAGTACATCCAACCAGATTACGCAGTTGTCGAATTAGGAGCGGGCTGGTGTGACTTTATTAACAACATCGATTCGCATAGACGTCTAGCTGTTGATGTTTGGGAGGGGTTGAAGGACCAAGCCGGGCCTGGTGTTGAGTGTCTAGTTCACGATGCCACCGTTTTGCCAACTATAGAGAACGGGACAATCGACGTAATTTTCGCTTCAAACTTCGTTGAACATTTGACTCAAGAAGAATTCAGAAAAGGATTGGAAGAATGGCATAGAGTCTTGAAGCCTGGTGGGCGACTAATACTAGTTCAGCCCAACTTTCGATATGCATTCAAGAGATATTTTGACGACTATACCCACATCAGTATCTGGACTCACACGTCTTTGGTCGACTTTGTTTGTTCGAAAAACTGGACGTTAGAAAAAACCATCCCGAAATTTATGCCATTGTCCATAAAAACTAAATTGCCCGTGAGCAAATTCCTCATCAAAAGCTATCTGCTTTCTCCCGTGAAGCCCTTTGCTGGTCAGATGATGATGGTTTTTAATAGAATTTAGAAATCGAGCCCACATTTCATTAGCGAAAAACAATAAATTTGCCGATTTCCGCACCAAAGTAGCGATAAATGCTTGGTGGCAATTGCCGGTTCATGAGACGCTAAAAGCGGTAGTAAATCAGTTCGAAGAGTTGGAATTCCCAGCTTCAATTTGACCCTGAATCCATTTATAGGTGGCTTCAATACCGTCCCTCAGAGACATTTGATAGTCCCAACCTAAAACTTCACGGATAAGTCTGTTGTCAGAATTTCTGCCACGTACTCCAACTGGAGCATCGAGTTTGTGCCTAAGGCCAACGTTTTTTCCAGAAATTTCAGCTGTTATTTGAACAAGTTCATTGATCGTGACCATTTCCTCAGAGCCGATGTTTATTGGTTTAGAGAAGTTTGATTTCATTAAGCGTCTTACGGCTTCAATACACTCATCCACGTAAAGAAAAGATCTAGTTTGTTTCCCATCACCCCAAACCTCGATGTCACCGCCAATTCCAGGTAATAAAGCAATCTTTCTCGAAATTGCGGCAGGGGCCTTCTCCTTACCACCCTGCCAAGTACCCTGAGGTCCATAAATATTGTGGAACCGCGCAATTGCAACATCAATTCCATAATTTTTGTTGTACGCCTGAAAAAGACGCTCTGAGAACAATTTCTCCCACCCGTATTCACTGTCCGGGTTTGCGGGGTAAGCGCTTGATTCCTCCAGATTTGGATTGCTCGGATCCAATTGATTATGCTCCGGATACATGCAGGCACTGCTGGAATAAAACACTTTAGGTGCACGGCCATGGGACTCAAGGAGGCCCTTAAGGGAATCAAGGACATTGAGGTTAATTGTGGCAGAGTTGTGCATTATGTCTGCGTCATGCGCACCGGTGAAAATATATCCAGCTCCGCCCATGTCTGCTGCAAATTGGTAAACCTCGTCGAAAAACTCCGCTCCAACAGGCTGGAGACACTGTTTTGTGAACTCGGCTATTCGCAAATCCCCAACTAAAAACTCATCAGCGGCAGAGGGTTCAAACTCAGGCGACTTTAAGTCCACGCCCCGAACCCAGTACCCTTCCTTTTTGAGTCTGCGTACCATGTGGCTTCCAATGAAGCCGCCAGCTCCAAATACTATTGCCCTCAAAATTGATTCCCCGCGCTTGTAGGTAGATACCGCTCAACTACGGCATAAGCCCAACACTACAACACGGCCATGAACAGTCCGTGGACCATAAGTGCTTTTTCTGGGTCGGATCCAGCACACTTGCGACCACAAGGGTGCCTTTTGGGCGGCATATGAATTGCTCCCCAGAAAAACTATTCGCTTAATCGCGCAAGTTCAATTTTTTTACCATCAGCATCTAGGACGAACTTGAAGTGTGTATCCAAGCGGGCATCTGTTTCCAGGAATCTGTTATCTCGAAATCGAACGCCAGTCTTCTCGAAAATATACGCGTCCCAAAATCTGTAAGATCCAGTGCCCAGGTAACTCTCAATGTCCTCGTAACTAACAACCGAATTAGGGGAAATGGGCGTGTGCCTAATTTCATCAGAAACAGCTTGGGTTACGGCAGCGTAAACCCAATTCGCATAATTCTGACCTTGGAACAAGGCTACATTCGAAACAATAGTGATTGTTATCACGCCCGCAACAGAGGCGGCTGCGATTGTTTTGAATACAGATCTTTGGGCAAGTTTAAATATCACCGAGCAGACAAATACTAGGAATATTGCCTGTAGGCAAGCTGAATAGAAAGTACCAAGGTAAAGGGGCTCCCCAGCTGCCCACATTCTGTATCGAGAAGTGAGTGCCAGTGGCAAATTTGGCATGAAACTGCAAGCAAGTGCAACCAGGGCCAACGCCAGATCGTTTCTAATTTTTGAATTCTCTAAAATCGAAGCCATTGAAATAAGACTGTCGCTCGCTTTAGATTTCGCCTTGATAATTGTTGAAATAAGCGCGAAGACGATAGCGAAAACAAAAATAAATACAAATGGATATGATTCGAAATTACTCAAATGTACGTTGATCTCGATGGAATCCAAGAGATGACCAACAGAAAATAGTCCAACAGTCTTAAGAATCTCTTGCGGTTCATCAAGACTAATAGAGGTGCCGTTATAGGTGCTGGGTGAGAAAACACCAAACACCCAGTAGGTTCCTAGATACAAAGCCAGCATTAACCCAATAGCTGACATTGGACGAATTGAACTAAATAATGTCGGACTAATGTTGTGCTTAAATGTTCGCTTTATTAGGACAAGGGCAACCAAACCAGGAATTTCAAAAATAATGGCTTCGTAGGAAGATATTCCCGTCAGAAAAAGAAGTGAAAATCTCAAATAGTCCCACAAGGAACCACGTTCGAATAGTCTGTCGAAAACGGTAAATGCGTAAAAAAGTAGAGTTTGACCTAAAAGAAACCAAAGCGGGAATCCAGTAAGCGCGTTGTAGCCAGTTGCCACAGAGTATGTGCCCGCAAATGCAATAGGAGCCCAGCCAGCCAATTTCCGAGGGGCAATTTTTGCGGTGAAAGCAAAAAGCGCATGAAAAAAAATCGCCAGAGTGACAATTCGAATGATGTAAATAGTTACTTCTGGCGAGTAAAAAAATGCAAATTGAGTCAAAGTGTAATAGAGAATCTGGTAGAACCTACCCTGGCTTTCCGCCTGACTAATCGCTGCTTGGATGATGCTCGTGTGAGTCAAGTCTCCGGTTGACATGCACCCATCCGAATAGAACCTAGTTGAGTATGTGCAAAAGTCATCCGGACTAGCAAAAACTGACGAGTTGGCAGTTAGTAGCAGTGAGCCGGTAACAAATGAGAGAAGCACCCAGAAACTAATCTGAGATCTGGACTTCCAAATTTTCTCTAAATGCTGTTTGAATAGCCCCCCAGTAAATCCCATGACAGCTCATTTCTATTTTGCGAATCTAAAAAGCACTTGCGAGTCTGAAGCTTTCAAAACTTGAACGTGGCTCTGACCTTCACAATAAACTCTCGATACCCGATTTTGCCTTCAAAAATTTGTCGCGTCACACCTAGTTTGTTAGCGTGTATCACAACCAGAGGCAGCTCACGTAGCACATAAAAAAGCCGAATAATTTGAAATTTTGTGCCTCGACCTGAATTTCTTTGAAGCGTGAAATCCATCCGGCTCCCTTTTTCGTTCACGAGTGCACTAGCCAAATTAGCTCGCCCTGTCAGCCACGAGGCCCTTGACACGCTATTACTGGTGTTTTCATTTGGCCGGATTGATACGCCGGCAATTTCTCGCTCAATCAAAACCGGCGTGAGTCCTCGAGACCAGGAGTTAAGAATTAGGTACATGTCCTCTAGAAGAGTTATCAATCGCGTCGATTCAGCGGAAATCAATCTTAGAAAGCTTGACGGCCAAATTATCGAGCAAAACGGAGTTCTATTAAAGAACTCTAAATTCGAAATCGCACTCACTGCAGCCACGGACAAACCTTGTTTTAATTGGTGGCCATTCTCATAGAAGTAGCTTGAAGAAAAATGTAAAACATTTGTATCTGAGTATGCCTGGAGATAAGGGCCCAAATCCAAGTCACTGTCAATCGTTAACCAGTCATCGTCGTCAAGAAACAAAACGAATCCGCTGGTAATCAAGTGACTGGCCTCCGCAATTAGAGCGAACCTTGAGTCCTGCAGGTCAGTGCTTGAAGAATAGTAATCTACTGAATTCTCAAATATGAATTTGTCTGGCAAAGGACGCTCTGAAATTATCAAATGCTTAATTTCAACAGATTTTTGTACCTCTCTAAAGCGCTGAACTGAGCTCATCGCCCTCGACAACATTCCCATGTTTCTGAACTGTGTTCGAGTTACAATAGTCAGCCTCGGGACTCGTTTTCCGACTCCGGCCCTCTCCAGGGCCGATTGTTGATCTAGATGCGAGAAACGCTCCATACTAAATTTTTTTTCGATTCGAGGCGGGTGCCTGCGGTAATACACGGCAAGCTTTGAGTCAACTAAGCACCCCCTATTATTTGTTTTGCATATTGAAGATAAGGTCTTGGCAAAGTCACCATGCTTGTGGAAATCAGATTCAACTAAAATTGGCAAAGACTTGGGATTAACCAAAATCACCCCTGAATCAAGGTCTATGCAGGGGTAAGTCGAATCGCTAAATGACGGGAGGCTATTAGGCCCAGTCGAGTAACTTATGTGGTTAGTGGCCGACAATCCGACCCCGTCAAACGTTCGACCGGAATCGCCCACAATTCCCCAGTTGGGCCACTCGCTTGAAAGGATACCCAACAACGCGGCGACCATCTCAAGGTAGTTGAGCGGCAGAACAACACTAGTGTTCATAATTAAAATTGGGTCAGCGGAAGAGCTTATTATTTCACTCAAACTTGCTGCGTTGCCCTGAACACATGAGAATTTGGCACCATCGATCGAAGAGTTATTTGAAAGAAATTGCTCGAATTCTGCCATGTCGTTTGTGACCACGAAGATTTTTGTTATCATCCCCACCATAAAAACGACCCCTATTCAATGTTCACTTATCTTTAACGCTACTAAACTCACACATGATTAGACTGTATATTTTCGAGAATACATCTCGTCTAAGTCTTAAATGACAGGTGATTTTTTGAAGAGCGTTATATCTCAAATAGAAATAGCTATCGGGCATCAACGAGGCAGTATTCCTGTGATTATCCCGACGTTCAACAATCCAACATACTTGAGCGGGATGTTAGCCCAGCTGGAGTGTCGCAATATTTCGTCTCCAATAGTTCTAGATAATTGCTCAACCTACCCACCAATGCTCAGCTTGCTTGAAAACATCGACCGTCGAGTCAATGTTGTTCGGTTACCAGAGAATTTCGGACCACATTACATTTTCAATAACCCTGAAGTTTTCTCATCATTACCCGACGTCTTTTGCTATACAGACCCTGACTTAGAACTCAACCCCGATATGCCTACCGACTTCATGGAAACCCTAAAGGACTTAACCGAGGAGTATCAGGTTGGCAAAGCCGGCGTCGCCTTGGACCTGAGTGACCACAAACTGTTTAGAAAAGGCAAATTTTTTGCCGGCGGGCAACACAGGTCTATCAGAAATTGGGAAAAGAAATACTGGAGGACAAAGCTATCGAATAGCAATGGTTTGGAGATATATCAGGCGCCGATTGACACGACGCTAGCAATATATAACAAGCGATTTTTCGACCCAATGAACTTCTACGATGCAGTAAGGGTTGCTGGCCTATTCACAGCGAAACACAAACCGTGGTACCAAAAAACCGAAGTCCCCACCTCGGAGCTGGAATATTATTCGTCATTAGCCAAGTACTCCGTTTACAACAAGAATTCTAAGTAGTAGGCACTCACGATCATGACAATCACAGAATCGTCAAAGCGATCAACCAAAAAAGCTCAAATGAAGAGCATGTTAAACATTGCTTTTATGCTTGGCTGGCAAGACGTGCGTCAAGCGTATCGGCGCTCATCAATTGGGCCACTTTGGTTGACCATAAGTATGTTGGTTCAAATCACAACCATGAGCCTAGTGTTTTCTCTGATTTTCAAGATTTCACTCAACGACTACTTGCCGTTCCTAACCGTAAGTATGTTGGTGTGGTCTTTGATTAGCTCAAGTGTCGCAGATGGCTGCAATGCGCTGATCTCCGCAGAATCCCTGATTAAACAGATGAGAATGCAAAGCATTGTCTTCACTTTCAGGGTTATCTGGAAAAACCTCATTCAATTTGCGCATAATTTAGTTTTGCTGCCAATAGTATTCATGCTTTTTTCCAGCCACATCACTCCGATTATGTTTTTGGCTATTCCTGGTTTGATACTGCTTGTATTAAATCTAATTTGGCTAATTACGTTACTGTCCTTTGCTTGCGCGAGATTTAGGGATTTGGGCCCGATAGTCAATTCATTACTAACAATCGCATACTTCCTAACTCCTATAATGTGGCAACCCGGATCCCTTGGTAACACCTCACTGGCTCATTTATTGCTAGGACTAAACCCCCTGTATCACTTGATTCAAATATGCAGGCAACCACTTGTCGGTTTGATGCCCACTCAAGAAAACTGGATTGCGGCCACAGTTATATTGGTGGTCGGAATGACGCTCACAAGAATGCTTTATAAAAAATTGAGTCACAGAATGGCTTTTTGGGTGTAGGCATGTCGAAAGTAGTTTTTACAAAAGTTAATTTGCGTTTACCTATTTACAATTCAGCATCGAGGTCGTTTGCCTCAAAGCTTTTGAATGCAATTTCTATCGGCAAGCTCGACAAGGACGCAAAGGGACATATCTCGGTTCACGCGTTAGCTGATATCTCTTTTAGCCTGCAGGATGGGGATAGGCTTGGGGTCATCGGCGGAAACGGCGCTGGAAAATCAACACTACTTAGGGTAATTGCAGAGATTTACCCGCCAACAGAAGGTTTTGTAGAAATCGAGGGGACACTTGGTTCGCTCATCGACATCTCTCTTGGTATTAATCCCGAGGCTACGGGGCGAGAAAATGTGTTCACACGTGGAACATTGCTCGGTCTTTCTAAAAGCTTTATTTCTGAGAAATTCGATGAGATTGTTGAGTTCTCGGAGCTCAATGAATTCATAGACATGCCGGTGCGCACTTATTCCTCAGGAATGCTTATGCGTCTTGGTTTTTCAATCTCCACGATTTTGAAGCCCGAAATTTTGCTTATGGATGAGTGGCTAGCAGTTGGCGATGAAAAATTTAGACGCAAGGCGGAACTGAGGCTGCAAGCGATTTTTGAAACGACAAGAATCCTTATCTTGGCGTCGCACTCGAGAGAACTCATCGAGGGTACATGCAACAAAGCACTCTGGCTCGAGAACGGAAAAATGAAAATGTTTGGGTCTGTGTCAGATGTTTGTGAAAAATACTTCGCAGGCTAGCTCTATTTAGAAACTGCATTCCAGTTTTGTGGCAGGAGATCCCCGTAGTCAATGTTCGCGGAAAACCAAGGGGTGGGATAAACCACTTTTGCCCCAGGATTCCTTTGTTGCATTAACCACGCACCCCACCAGCTAAAAGTCGAATTACTAATCGCAATTGATGCGGACTTTGAGAATAACTTGAGTGTTCCTAGGTCTGACATAGACATCAATTCTTCGTCAAAAAACAGCCCAGGTATGTTTCTCAATTCATGCCTAACGGCATCGGGGCTATCTGTGAAAACTAGCACTGGCAATCTGTCGCCTTTATTGAGATGAGCTAAAGCTTCCCTGAAATACCCCTCAGAGGTAAGGCCATGAACCAAAGTCGCATCTGGATTTGAGACATAGTCTCCCCTCCTCACGTGAATTGCAACGAAACTACCGTCCGGGTACTTCGCGAGGACTGCGTCATCTGCGTCGGTAGTCTGGGAAGACATTATTGAAGCAAAAAGCTTTTGTGAAATATGCTCGAAATATTTCTCGGATTGAAAATAGCCATGAATTTTGGTGCCAGGCGCTATTGAGTGGATTTCAGACGAGTACGCGAAAGAACTTTCAACATAATTATTTTTTGAACGCGCAATTCGTCTTCGTAAAACCAGTTTTGATAAAAATTTTGAAATTCCTTGTTTTTCCCCAGCATCGACAAATTTTGCCGCGAACGGTGTACCGAGTTTTTGCACCTCAGGTACGCGTAGGTCTTGATTAGCGTAGAACGAAGTGTCAATAACTAAATCGCAATTTAGTCGATCGGCTTGCTCCCAGGCGGCTGCAATTATGAACAATTGGTTGCCTAAACCACCCTGAAGCGCAGCTGCAACGAAGTCTTTATTTTTGGTCCGAAATTGCATCGTCAACCCTACCCAAGTATTTACTATTTATTTAATCTTTAAAAATTCATGGTTACTGCAACTAACGATGAACGTTACGTGAGCTATCGTGCTCCGTACAAGTGTTACGATACCGGGGGCCTCAGGTGACTTCAAAAATACATTCCATGTCAGTTGCAATACCGGTGCACGATCCTGAATCGAAGCATCAGAAATATCTAGAGCATGCTTTGCAATCGATACAAGAACAAAGTGTTAAGCCTCAAGAAGTTCTTCTTAGTTCCAATCACCTTATTAGTTACAAGAATCAATTGCTGGAAAAGTTTGGCGAACTGAACATAACTTTCATACAAAACAACTCCGTGAGCGCCACTCAAAATTTGAACATCCTGGTTAGCTGCGCGAGCTCCGACATTGTGAAAATTCTTTTTCAGGACGATTTTCTTATTGATTTCGACTCATTAGCGAGAAGCTCCCAGCTCGGCGCAGATCAATATTGGCGAATCTCCGCATTTAAACATGCAAACGCTCGAGGCGACTTAGGTGCAGAAATCTATTTCCCTCTCTTAACGCCCCATCTAATAAGGGGAATAAATCAAATTGGCGCGCCTTCCATAGTTTCTTTCCGTCGAGAAAATTATGTGCGATTCGATGAGCGAATGGTTTATCTTTTTGATTGCGATTGGTACCTGCGAATGGCGCACAATAATGGATACCCCGAAATGGATAGCAATCCGGACGTCGCCGTGAGAATTCATAAAGACCAGGCCACGCATTGGGCCAAGACGCACAAAGAGCGCGAGATAAAAATATCATTGGCAAATCATGGCGCAACAAGCAATGGCAGATGCAGGTGCGTATAAAACTACACGCCGTAGTCAGTAACCTTCTTTTCGATGTCTGAATAGAACTGACCCTGCCGAACGGGACGGTTGTTGGGTATCGCGAAGAAATACACCTGCTGCAGTTCTTTCCAGACAAGGTCCAATTCATGGATGCCCTTAATGTTAAATTTCTCTAAGTTAAACGCACTTTTAGCCGCACTATTTTGCAGGATGGAAATCATGTGAGGCTTGATTACATAACATGATGTTGTCTGAGTATTTTCTGTAATGGACAAGCGCTGGGAAATTTTCACTTGTTGCCAAGAGTTCGGGGTATTGTAGCCAAGGCACAAAACGTCCAACTTGTCATTCTTGTAAAACTCTTCTACCAGGGCATCAAGCTCAGGCCTGGCAACTAAAAATTCACAATCGTCCTCGCAGATCATTAGTAAGTCAAATTTGTTATTTCTAGAACTGGCCAACAGCTCTCTATGAGAAATAGCACAACCAAGTGCACCATTTTCTCTCTTAGTTGCTTCAAATACTTGAAATTGCTCGATGCGCAAAAATCTAGCTTGGTCTGAAAAGTGATCTAGGCGATCGACCCTATGAGGAAGATTAATTAATTTGATTTCACATCTATCTAGACCGACTCGATCCGATGCTATTTTGCCCTTGTTTGACAGAGGCACCAGTCTTTGAAAGAGTGCATATCGCCGCAGCAACCAAATCTTACCTAGAGCCTTCCTGGCCACTGCTTTCGGCCTTCGCACGGCACCCGAGAAATTGTAAATTCGTCGCCAACTCGAAATTAGGATTCTAGATCCCAAGGAGCTGGAGTTGCGGTGGTAATCCACAATTCGAACATGTAGGTTTTCAAACCACCGACTTATGTTGTCCGGTGCGTTCCTCACGATACCTATAAGCCGATGCCGAACCAGAAGAAACTTACCGAATCGCTTATAGGCGCTGTAAAGCATCCCATTACCCCCCATATTGAGACCAATCATGGAACGTGAGTCCATTCAAGTCCTTGTCACTTCTAATTATTGCTTTAGGCCCATCAGTGAATGCATTCAAGAGCCCTGAAAAGTTAATCTTTAAGTCCTTATCTAAGGCGTCAATGGTCAAATCGAGTGCTGGATTAAATTCCGAGGTACACAGGTAGTTTGCAACCGTACCGTCTTCCAGGCTCAAGAATGCGTGGCCTAGGCCTTCAGAAATCAGCACTGATTTCCTATTTTCAGCACTCAAGAGAACCGCATCCCATTGGCCGTACGTCTCTGAATCTTTGCGCACGTCCACAATCACGTCCCACAGCGAACCAGCCACGCAAGAGACATATTTAGCTTGGCCTTCAACGCTGTCTGTGAAGTGAATTCCTCTAATTACACCTTTAGAAGAGGTGCTCTGATTCACTTGCTTAACTTGAAATGAGCGGCCAAGTTGCTCCTCGATTGCACTCAGTTTGAAAACTTCGTGGAATGAACCTCGTTCATCAGGAAAAACACTCGGGGTGTGAACCCAGGCGCCTTTGATCTTCATTTCTTCGAATGGCATAAAATCAAGGCTAACCGACAAGGGGGCAAATGATGCGTTGGGCAGTAGTGGGCAGCAACGGCATGTTTGGCAATGAACTTGTCGAAATGTTGCTAGCACGAGGCGACGAAGTTGCCTCTTTTAATCGGGATAACCTCGATCTTGAGAAATCAGGAGACGATCTGGCAATCGCGCTCGCCGGCAACGAGATCGTTGTAAATGCTGTTGCGTATACGGCAGTTGACAAAGCAGAGACAGAGTTGTTTGAGGCAAGCACCGTGAATGGCATTTATGCCGGAAAATTAGCGCAAGCAGCTGCACTGGCAAACGCCCGCTTTTTTCACATCTCTACTGACTACGTCTTTGACGGAATGTCTAAAGTTCCATACAAAATCAACGACCTGACCAACCCCCAGACGGCCTATGGCGAGTCAAAATTTGTGGGAGAAGAATTGGTTCGAGACTCTGGCGCGGACTTCGCGATTTTCAGAACGGCTTGGCTCTATGGCGAGCACGGCCGATGCTTTCCTAAAGTAATCGCCGGACTTTTAGAATCTCGCGACGAGATTAGCGTTGTTGGAGATCAAGTTGGTTCACCAACCTGGACACGCGATCTCGCTGAGGTGATCGTGGATCATGGCCAGCATAAACATGGCGAGACACTCGTTCATGCTGTCTCGTCGGGCCAAGGCAGCTGGTTTGATTTCGCCACCGAGATTCAAAACGCCATGCCTGCCATGGAGAGCAAGGAAATTCGGTCAATCTCTACTGAGGAGTATCCGACTCCGGCTAAACGGCCAGCATGGAGTGTTCTTGATAATTTGGAAACCAAGGGATTTGTAATTGGGGATTGGCGTGAGCGTTGGAAAGTTGCCGCACCGATCGTTCTAAAAGACTTTATTTAGTCGAATAGTTCGAGCAAATATTTGCCGTAGCCCGACTTCAAATAACGCGCCGCTTCAACTTTTAGCTGCTCGTCATCAATAAGCCCAAGTCTCCAGGCGATCTCTTCGGGAACCGCAATTTTTGTTCCTTGACGGTGCTCGATAACTTTCACGAATTCTGCCGCTTCGTGGAGTGAATCAAAGTTGCCGGTGTCTAGCCAAGCTGTGCCGCGCTCAAGCGGGACCACATCGAGTTCGCCCAGTGCTAAATAAACACTATTTAGATCAGATATTTCGAGCTCACCACGAGCCGAAGGCTTTAAGGCCTTCGCGAATTCGGAAACTCTCTGGTCATAGAAATAGAGGCCAGGGATTACGTATTTGCTCTTCGGCTTGGTTGGCTTTTCCTCGATTGAAATTACTTTTCCATTTGCATCGAATTCGACAACACCATACGCCTCTGGGTTAGAAACGCGCTGCGCGAATACTGTTGCACCAGGTTTTGCCTCCATTTGGCGAAGCGTCTTACCCATGCCAGAACCGTGGAATATGTTGTCACCGAGCACCAACGCAACGTGGTCTCCAGCGATAAATTTCTCTCCAATGATGAAGGCTTCGGCTAATCCGTTTGGTTCAGGCTGCACTGCATAGTTGAGGCTAATTCCCCATTGCGAACCGTCTTTGAGCAAGCGCTTGAACTGCTCTTGTTCGTGCGGGGTGGTGATGATCAGAATCTCGGTTATGCCGGCAAGCATCAGAGTGCTAAGCGGGTAGTAGATCATCGGTTTGTCATAAATAGGCATCAGCTGTTTTGAAGTCGCAATGGTCAGGGGGTGCAAGCGAGTGCCAGAACCACCGGCAAGAATGATGCCCTTCATAACGCCACTGCTTTCTTTGTTAGCTGTGCCAAAAACCATTGGTTCCCCCAAACCATAAATTGCTACTTGGTAGCCTATTACCTAGTTAACAACGGGGAGAAGCATGCGCATTTTGGTGACCGGCGCAGCCGGGTTTATTGGTTCTAACTTTGTGCGTCGCACTCTGGGTTTGCGTGCCGATGTTTCGGTGATTGCGCTTGATGCATTGACCTATGCGGGTCGGTTGTCGAACTTGGCTGGTTTGGCTGAGTCTTTCGCCGGTCGTTATGAGTTTGTGCAGGGTGATATTCGTGATGCTGCACTGGTTGAATCTCTGGTTTCGCGCGTTGATGCGGTGGTTCACTTTGCTGCCGAGAGCCACAACGACAACTCATTGAAGGATGCCCGCCCGTTTATTGAGACCAATGTGCTGGGCACATTTGAATTGATTCAGGCTGCCGTCAAGCACGATGTTCGCTTTCACCATGTTTCTACCGACGAGGTTTTTGGTGATTTGCCGCTTGAGGGTGGTGAGCGTTTCAATCGCGAGACACCTTATCGGCCGTCTTCTCCATACTCTGCATCAAAGGCATCGAGTGATCACCTCGTGCGTGCCTGGGTTCGTTCGTTTGGTTTGCGGGCGACTATCTCAAATTGCTCGAACAACTATGGCCCATATCAGCACGAAGAAAAGTTGATTCCGCGAACTATTTTGTTGGCGGCATCGGGGGTCAAGCCAAAGGTTTATGGCGCCGGGGTTAATGTGCGCGATTGGATTCACGTTGATGACCACAGCGACGGCGTTTGGGCGGTGCTTGAGCGCGGTGTGATTGGCGAGACCTATCTGTTGGGCGCCGATGGTGAGCGCTCGAACCTGCAAGTAGTTGGCGCGGTTTTGGCTGCTTTGGGCTTGCCGGACGACTTTATGGAGTTTGTTGGCGATCGCCCGGGGCACGACCTTCGCTATGCGATTGATGCATCGGCGACCGTTGCTGAGCTTGGCTGGAAGCCCACGGTTGGTGCTTTTGAGGCCGGGTTGCCTGCGGTTGTTGATTGGTATGTTTCGCAGCTTCGCGCTGGTGCCTATTCTCCTGAGGTTTTGGGTCGCTTGGGCGTTTCTGGGTTGAGCACCTCGATCTAAGAGATTGCGCTGAGCAGCTGCTCTGTCTTGTTGGTTTTCTCCCAGGTGAATTCGGGCAGCTCACGGCCAAAGTGTCCATAGCTGGAGGTCAATGAATAAATTGGACGAAGCAAATCAAGTTCTTCGATGATTGCTTTTGGTCGCAGGTCGAAAACTTTCGAGATTGCCGCTGCAATTTTGTCTTCATCAAACTTTGCCGTGCCGAAGGTTTCTACATATAGACCAACTGGGCGAGCAACGCCGATGGCATAGGCCACCTGAACCTCGGCACGATCGGCCAGGCCAGCGGCAACTACATTCTTGGCCACCCAACGCATTGCATAAGCAGCTGAGCGGTCTACTTTTGATGGGTCTTTGCCTGAAAAAGCACCACCACCGTGGCGGCTTGCGCCACCATAGGTGTCGACGATGATCTTGCGGCCAGTTAGTCCGGCGTCGCCCATTGGGCCGCCGATCTCGAAAATCCCAGTCGGATTGATGAAATATTCAGCGTTGGTGTAGTCAAGGCCAGAGGCCGCCAAAACTGGTTCAATGATTGATTTGCGAACAGCCGAGGTGATCTCTGAGTGGCTAACGCCAGGGTTGTGCTGGGTTGAAAGCACAACAGCCTCGATAGTCTTTGGCACTGTGCCTTCGTATCCGATGGTGACCTGAGTCTTGCCATCTGGGCGCAAAAAGTTGATTTCGTTTGACTTGCGAACTGCAGCAAGCTTCTCGCTCAACTGGTGAGCCAAGCTGATCGCGGTTGGCATCAATGTCTTGGTCTCGTTGGTGGCATAACCGAACATGATGCCCTGGTCGCCGGCGCCTTGAGAGTCATACTTGTCGGCTGATGAATTCACGCGGTGCTCGATGCCATCGTCAACGCCCTGAGCGATGTCGGGTGACTGCTGACCGATTGAAACCGAGATGCCACAGCTGTCGCCATCAAAGCCGATTGCAGATGAGGTGTAGCCGATCTCGCGAATCTTTTTGCGAACCAACTGAGGGATTTCGACATACCCATCGGTGGTGACTTCGCCGGCGATGTGAACTAGGCCGGTAGTGACCATAGTTTCGACGGCAACTCGAGAGGCAGGGTCTTGAGCCAACATGGCGTCAAGAATTGTGTCAGAAATTTGGTCGCAGATCTTGTCTGGATGCCCCTCGGTCACAGATTCAGATGTAAAAAGTCTTAGATTCCCCATGGGTGCAAGTTTAGACGGTTGGGTGTTTCGGATTGCCGCGGTAGGGGTGGGTGCATCCCGTGATGGTGATTGCCAAAATGTCTGTGGTTGGAGGCAAGCTTGGCATATGGGAAAAGAAACGAATCTCGTCATTGAGACACAATCTGGGCCAAAGCGTCTCATGAAGCTGATGCATACAAATGACGGCACCGTAATTGTTTCTTTTGCCCCATCGCCTATGTTCGCCGTGGCAGATTCAATTGATGAATTAATTCGCACAAAGGCAGATGAATTTATGCCCGCGAAGGCTAACTCAAAAATTTCGCTTCATCCCTCTAGGTCACATGCAACCCTTAGTCGCATAAATCAAGATCAAGACGAAGTCATATTCACAGAGGCAATTAAGAGATTCGGTAAGTTTCAGTTCGTTCAAATGCGAGTTATTTCAAACCTGGAGGGGTCAAGACACGATCCAAACCAAAAAGCTAAGAACGCTGTGACGGTAGGGCAAGTCGACACCAGCAAAGACACCCTTGTGGTGGGAGTCGTGCTGGGTCCTAAAAACACCCAATTTGAGCAAATCGAAAGCCACCCATCTAATCTGCAAGTTTTTGAGTTCGAAGACTTCAATCTGTGGCTCATAACCAGCTTGTTCAATTGGCCTGCCAGGCAAGCGGGCATTAATTTCAAATATTTGGGCGGCACAATGACTGAGCCTGCTGCGGGCCTTGAAAATTGGGAGATCTACAACACTTATACGTTCTTGAAGCAGATCTATTCAGATGCTTATTTTGCAGCGTTCGGCGATAGCCGGCCCCAAGCTCCGGTGCCAAATGCAACTCATTCTGATTGACGAAAGTAAATTCAAAAAATACATACTTTGTGCCGTTGAGATACCTCAGAGTCAGGCACCTTCTGCTCGGCAAACGGTAAATAGGGCAAGAAAGAAAGGGCAAGATTCGATTCATTTTGTCTCGGAAAGCGCTCAGAGGAAAAAGCAGATCCTAGGAATTTACTCTTCCATTGAGTTGAAATGCACAAACTACGTTGTTAAAGGTTTGAATGAGAACATTGCTCGAAAACTCTGCATTCAAGCTCTGATTGATGACTTAGATACCACGAAGCACTACTCAATAATTTTTGACTTGGATGTAAATCATTTGCAAGCCGACCGATCAATAATTGCGCAAGCCCTCAAAAATAGAAGCATCGTAGCTCGGGTGGAATATAGGCACACCGAACCAAAATCAGAAACGCTGCTTTGGCTGCCAGATGCTCTGGCTTGGACTTATGCCAAGGGCTCTGACTGGAAGAGAGAGCTGAAAGCATTCGCCGTAAAGACCAAAATAATCAGTTAGTTAAATGCGAAATCCAGAACGACGATCGTCCGAAAGTCCCTCTGGATTCCTACTCAGGCTATTGCCTTCGATAGTTGAAGAATAATTCAACCGTCTGACATTGCGCAAGATTGAATATTTCGAGTCGCAGATTTGGGAGCTCTGATATTCAGACCCCAAACTAAACTCAACAGCATGAGTGAGCGCATCGGGATTGTGGTTCCGACCATCGGGGGGCGGCCAGAATATTTGCCGTTGGCGCTGGCCTCGATTCGGGCGGCGGTTGCCAAGCCTGAAGATGTTTACATTCTTATGGTGGGCCGTGCGGGCTTCGATGCTGCGCCCTATCGCCATTTGATCGACGAATATGTCGACGAGCCAGAGTCGGGGTTGGCGGCCAAAATCAACTTTGGTTTTAGGTCGTTGCCGGCTGACATCCGTTTTATCAACTGGCTAGGTGACGACGATTTGTTGACCCCGGGTTCTTTGACAGCTGCTCTCGAGCGGGCGCTTCAACCCGATGAGCCGGTTCTGGTTTATGGAGGCTGCGAATACATCGACCCGGCTGATGTGCCGATTTGGAACAATGCCTCGGGGCCATGGGCGGTTGGGCTATTGCGGATTGGGCCTCAGTTGATTCCGCAGCCGGGTGCGCTTTATCGCCGTGATGCCTTTGAGCGCATTGGTGGGCTTTCGACGAAGTTCGGTTGGGCGTTTGATTTTGAGCTGTTTTATTCATTGAGCGAGGTTGGTCGGTGCGCATATTTGCCGATGACCTTGGCGCGGTTTCGCTGGCACCCGGGTTCATTGAGTGTGAGTCGCCGGCGCGAGTCGGTGGGCGAGGCCAGTGCGGTGCGCAAGGCGCATCATCCGGCTTGGTTGCGGTCTCGGGCACTTAGCTGGGTCAGCGAGATCTGGGAGTGGCCAGTTAGGCAGGCCACCTATTGGGCCGGAGTTCGGGTTTCGAAAAAGCTCAAGTAATTGGCTTCGGCACCGGGCTTGCTTAGCGATTAGTTCTCGGTTTTAAATCGACTGATTAGGGCCGCAGCGGCAAGGCCGACAGCGCCACTGATTAGCAGCGGCACAGTGCCCGCACCTTCGCCGAGGTTCCAGGTGAGGCCAGCCCAGATTCCGGCGGCCAGAATGCCAAAACCACTCAGACCCTGAAGGCGGGCCTGCACTTTCATCTGCTGGTTGTCGCCGGCAAGTTTAGAAACCCACGACTTTCCCACAACATCGTTGGCGGCGGCGAATCCGCCATAAATTGCCACCAAGATAATCGTCAACGCAAAATCGCGGGTTAGGCCAAGGCCGCCATAGGCGATTGCAAAGCAGAGGAGGCCAATGGCATATACGTGTTGAGGTTTCATGCGGTCGGCCAGCATGCCCATGGGCAGGCTGAGTGCGGCATAGCAAATGTTGAACAGCAGATAGATGCCGACCACATCGGTGACACTAAAGCCGATTTGGCTGATGTGAAGAATGAGCAGCGCGTCAGGAAAATTGAAAACCGCAAAGGTGCTGAGCAGGATGATCAGGCGGTTGAGGCGCGGGCTGAGTTTTTGGCTTGATTCGTGAGCCAGGGTCTCAGGGGTTTTGGTGCCGTCTTGGTTCTTTTGCGGCTTGGGCATGCGGCGGGTGTGTGGTTCGTGGTCTTTGATGAACGTGACCGCAAGAACGCTGAGCACTGCCGGAATCACGGCGATCCAGAGCACTGGGCGAATGTCGTCGTCAAATAGCGCCAGCATGGCCAGTGCCAAGATTGGACCGACTACAGCCCCCGCGGTGTCGGCGGTTCGGTGAAATCCAATCACTCGGCCACGGTGAGATTTGTCTACTCGCTGCACCAAGATTGCGTCGCGGGCTGCGCTGCGCATGCCTTTGCCCAGGCGGTCAACCACACGGCCAACCATCACCAGCGGCCAAACATAACTCAGAGCGATTAGAACCTTGCCGATTGCGGCTCCGGAGTAGCCGAAGAACACCATCCATTTGCGCGGGATGTATTGATTGATTTTTGCGCTCAGCAGTTTGGTGGCCGCCATCGCGCCTTCGGCTGCGCCCTCAATTGCACCGATGATTGCCGCCGGTGCACCGAGCACGCTGTTGAGCAGAATCGGCATGATCGGATAAAGCATCTCGCTGGCCGCATCTTGCAGCAGCGAAACCCAGCTGATTGCGGATACGTTGCGCGTGAGCCACACCGGCTTGCTGATCTTTTTGATAGCCACGCTTTGAGCTTAGAACGGCTCGACGCCAACAATTTCCATGATTTTGAGTGCGGTGCGAATGTTGGCCACCGAGTCGGCGTGTGATTCATACGGGCTTTCAACTAGACCCTCGCCAACAAACTTGGCCAAATAGGTTGCCTGATAACCCAGTCCGTTGTGGCCAACCGCCGGGCCTTGGTCGTGCCAGGTTTGGGTGTCGTAATAAAACTGGTTGTCGCTGATGCTGATCTGCGATGGCACCGGGAACGCCGGACCCATGGTCATGTGACCCTTGGTGCCGGCCACGGTTGCGGTCACCGGCAGTGTGGCCACGGCTGAGCTGAGGATGTAGCCGCGGGCACCGTTTGCATAGCGAAGCTGCACCGAAACCTCTTTGTCGATCTTGTCTTGGGTGAGCACGGCCTGCGCGGTGATCTCGGTCGGCTCGCCTAAGAAGCTCTGCAAGAAGCTGATCGAATAAATGCCCATGTCGATGATCGGGTTGCCGCCCCCCTTTGCCCACAGGCGCGGCTGGTCGCGGTTGTCGGTGCAAAATACTGCGTTAACAACCTGTATCTCGCCCAAGGTTTTGTTTTCAATCAGCTGGCGGGCGATGTCGTATTGCGGCAGGTAGCGAGTCCACATTGCCTCCATTGCAAATACGCCTTTAGCGCGCGCGGCGGCGAAGATTTCTTCGGCCTGGGCGGCATCCATGGTGATTGGTTTTTCAATCAGCACGTGCTTGCCGGCGGCGATTGCCTGCAGGGCGTGGGCGTGGTGCTGGGTTGGCAGAGTCGGAATGTAGATGACGTCGATGTCATCGCGAGCCAGCAGGTCTTCATAGTTGTCGTGGTGCTCGAGGCCGAATTTGTCGGCAAACTCTTGGGCCTTGCCCGGGGTGCGGCTGGCCACGGCAACAATTTTTTGAGCGGTGTGTTTTTGGGCTCCGGTCACGAATTCGTGAGCGATTGCGGCGGCCCCCATGATGCCCCAGCGCAAGCTTGGCACTGAGTTTGGGTCAACAATTCGAGGGGATGGCAGTTTGAATACGCTCATGCTTCGAGTCTAGGTGCCGGTTTCGACTTTGTTATTACAAAGTTCTAACAGTCTTGATCGGTTCGACCTCAGTTTTTACCTAGCTCGATAGATTCCGAAAGAAGTGCATCCCAGACCCAGGCATAAATAATGATTTTTGCAGCGGAATCGAAGCGAAAGAACAGACGATATTGCTGACTGAATTTTGCTCGCCGCCAGGCCCGATTCTCTGGCCCTAGGGTGTTGCCAAGGAGAAAAGATTCACGGGCCGGGTCTTCGGGGATCACCTCGAAAACGAGTTTCTGCAGGGTCGCAAAAAGCTTGACTTTTGAATGAGACGCGAAGTCGGTCGGGTTTTTGGTAATCACTTTGACGGCATCGTTTTGCCATCTAGAGAATTGATCCTCAAATTGAGGGTGCGCCAATAGCAACCATCCGTTGCTGCGAGTGGGCGCCAACTAAAGCTCGATGTCGGTCTCGACGCCAGCCAGTTTTTTGGCAAGAGCTTCGTCGCGTTCGAGCACGCTCAGCTTTTGAGGATTGGCGATGATGTCGGCTTCTAGAAACTTTAGATAGGCCGCGACAGTTGCATCGAATTCAGCCGGCTCTTCTTTGGCAAGTTCAACTTTGCCGTCGCCGAGAATCACAAATTTGATTCGATCGTTCGACTGCAGGTTCAGGGCTTTGCGCACGGCGACGGGAATAGTGGTTTGGTTCTGTGCTGTCAGACGCGAACTGGTTTCTAGAATGCTCATGTTCAAAAAGTAATGGAAATCCATTACTTTTTCAAGACCTTACAAAAAGATTTTTAGAGATAATTCTTGGCAGTGGTGTGTGTTGTGAAGCTACAGAAACCGGATCACTATTTGCAGTTTCTGACCTACATAACCAATCACTAGTAGGTCAAAAACCAACAAAAATACCCGTGCAAAATGCAGACTATTGAACGACTTGTTTTCTCTCGCGCAGCAAAATGAACGAAGCGGCAGCAACTAGGCAGAGCACCGCGGCGGTGATCCAGGCGATGAAATAGTCGCCCTGAATGTCGCGAATCGCACCGGCGAATCCGGCGGCAACCGCAGCGCCCACCATGTGGCTCGCGAAGATCCAGCCATAAATCACGCCGGTTCGGGCGGCACCAAAATATTTGCGGGTCAGCGCGATGGTCGGCGGCACGGTCGCGATCCAGTCAAGGCCATAGAACACGATGAAGAAAATCATCGGCGGTTCAACGGTTGGGCCAAGCACGAACGGCACGGTGAACAGCGCCAGTCCGCGCAGGCCGTAATAAAACACCAGCAGGATTCGGCTATCGACGCGGTCGCTGAGCCAGCCCGAGAGGATCGTGCCGACGAAATCGAAGATGCCGACCAGCGCAAGCAGGCCGGCGGCGGTGGTTGCCGGCATTCCGTGGTCGTGGGCCGCGGGGATAAAGTGGGCGCCGATCAGGCCGTTGGTGGTCCAGCCGCAAACGAAGAATGTGCCGGCGAGGACCCAAAACGCTTTGGTGCGAGCTGCCTCGCGAAGGGTGCTGATGGTGGCTCGGGCGGTGCTTGGTGCCTTGCTTTCGAGGGCGCGAGCAGCCTCTGACTCGTCGGTGGCACCATAAGGCCTAAGGCCAACCGATGCCGGCGTCTCGCGAAATCCGAGTGCAAAAATCGGGATCATGACCAGCACAAATGCGCAGACGATTAGTGAGCCGGTTTGCCATCCGGTTTCGGTGACCAGGGTGGCGATTAGGGGCAGGAATGCCAGTTGGCCGGTGGCGTAGGCCGCCGAGAAGATGCCGGTGACTAGGCCGCGGCGGGTTTCAAACCAGCGGTTGGCGATGATCGCGCCGAAGACCAGCGCGAGGGCGCCGGTGCCGAGGCCGACCAGCACGCCCCACAAAACCGTGAGCTGCCAGGCGTCGGTCATAAAAACGGTGAGGCCGGTGCCTAGGGCAACCAGCGCGAGGGCGGTGGTGACCACTTTGCGCACGGTGAAGCGCTCCATGAAAACTGCGGCGAATGGCGCGGTTAGGCCATAGAAAATCAGGTTGACCGTCATGGCCAGCGAGGTTTGGGTGCGGGTCCAGCCGAATTGCTGCTCGAGCGGTTCAAACAACACCGATGTCGTTGATCTAAATGCGGCGGCTGCGATCAGCACTAGGAATGTGACTGCGGCCACTATCCATGCTCGGTGCAGTTTTGGTTTTGAATTCACTCGTCAACACTATTCGCTCGCGTGCGAGAATAGACGGCATGACAACTTCAAACGCAGCGACCACTGCAGTCGCAACACTTCACACCAACCACGGCGCAATCAAGATCAACCTTTTTGGCAACCACGCGCCAAAGACCGTTGAGAACTTTATTGGCCTAGCCACCGGAACCATCGAGTGGAAAGACCCTCGCACCGGCGCAACCAAGACCAACACCCCGATGTATAACGGCGTAATTTTCCACCGCATTATTCAGCAGTTCATGCTGCAGGGCGGCGACCCAACCGGCACCGGCATGGGTGGCCCTGGCTATCAGTTCGGTGACGAGATTCACCCAGAGCTGAACTTCAACGAGCCTTATAAGCTGGCCATGGCAAACGCAGGCCCAGGCACTAACGGCTCACAGTTCTTTATCACCGTTGCCCCAACCACCTGGTTGTTCGGCAAGCACACTGTGTTCGGTGAGGTCGCCGATGAGGTCTCAAAGAAGGTCGTTCACCAGATCGAGGATGTTCCAACCGACGGCCGCGACAAGCCATTCGACGACGTAATCATCGAGTCAATCACCATCGAGCCAGTCGCCTAAAGCTTCTGACTCAGAGATCGAATTTCAAAATGGCATCTCGTTTTCGCAATCAGCCTCAGCTAACCCTGGGGCTGATTGCTCTTAACGTGGTTATTTGGCTCGGGCAGCAGCTGCCTGGTTTGGGTTTGACTCAGGCTCTGTGGTTTGCTCCGGTTTATTGGCCGATCGAGCCTTGGCGCATGCTGACATCTGGGTTTGCTCACGACCCAAGCAACATTCTTCACCTGTTGATGAACATGTATTCACTGTGGGTGCTGGGCTCGGTGCTTGAACCGATGCTGGGCAAAGCGCGCTTCTTGACTATTTATCTGGCCTCGATTTTGGGCGGCTCGGTGTTCGTGCTGTTCCTCGGGCAACCAAACGATGTCACCGTGGGTGCATCGGGCGGTGTGTTTGGTCTGATGGCGGCATACTTTGTGTTCATGCGCGCGATTGGCGTGAACAGCCAGGGCATCATCGTGGTGATCGGAATCAACCTGATTTTCACGTTTATGTCGCCGGGCATCAGCTGGCAGGGGCACATCGGTGGCCTGCTGATTGGTGGCGCGGTTGCTGCATCATTCTTGTCGGCGCACCGCAAGCGACAGCGACAACGCGAACTTTAGAAAGTTGCACAAAGCAAAACCCCCGTCCTCTTGCGAGAGCGGGGGTTTTCAAACTTAAGAAGTGATTACTTCCAGCGGGTTGACATCATGAAACCGACCATCGAGATACCGAATCCGATCAGGATGTTCCAGTTCTCAAGGTTCCATGGGGTGCCGGTGCCCAGAGGATACTGTGCGCTGGTCACGTAGTAGGTGATGATCCAGATCAAACCAAGCAACATGAAGCCGAACATCACTGGCTTGAACCAAACCGGGTTTGGCTCTTCTTGCTGGTTTTTCTGCTTTTCGTTGGTTG
>JACCDN010988255.1_pt1 | contig 24911 bp, 24 predicted proteins | sample 7441691 | NCBI WGS metagenome assembly JACCDN01 (sample SAMN15323439, study PRJNA562643) | freshwater metagenome | isolation source: river surface water | place: USA:Blue River Watershed | collected 2017-08-16 | reverse complement strand
GTGACTGGACATGATTTTTTGTATCAAGGTGTTGAACGATAAACTGTGAATGACAGACATCTCCGCTGTTCTGACCGGCGCAAATGCACGAACTTTTCCTGTAGCCTGCCCTCAGACGGATGGGTGATGACTCACCTCCCGCTTCTCCTCCCTGAGCGGGGCCGCTTCACCTGAGGGTGATACGGCGTTAAACCCTGGAGACCTTCCCCTTTCTCCAGGGTTTTTTTATGCCGGCGTGTCGGGGCTATCCCCGTCCACCGTGGTTTCTTCAGCGCTCAGGCCGAGCAGCTGCCGAATTTTGGCATCCGCTTCTTCGACACCTGTGCGTTTGGTTGCAGAGAACAGTTGGACAGTAAACGGCAGAGGCGTGCCGGATTCGTCAACATAACTTGACAGCACCGTGTGTGCAAGTCGCAGTGCATCAGTGGCCTCGCTGCGATTGAGCTTGTCGGCCTTGCTAAGAAGGCAATGAATGGGTTTGCCCGTACCGGCAAACCATTCCAGCATCTGAATATCCAGTTCCGTGAACGGGCGCCGGGCATCCATGATCAGCACAAGGGCGACCAGCGGGTCGCGCACCTGCACATAGCGTCCGAGCAGGTCTTGCCAGTGATCCTTCGCCGAGCCGGACACCTCCGCGTAACCGTAGCCGGGCAGGTCCACCAGAAACGCGCGAATCTCCTCGGTGCGCGTCGCGTCCTTGCGGTGCTGTCCCACATGCGCGCCACCGATCGAAAAGAAATTGATGTGCTGGGTGCGTCCCGGGGTCTTCGACGCAAACGCAAGGCGCTTCTGATTGCACAGCAGGTTGATCGCGGTGGACTTGCCCGCATTCGATCGGCCTGCAAAAGCTATTTCAGGCACTTTATATTTTGGCAAATCGCCGAGTCGGTTGACGGTAGTGAAGAAGCGGGCTTGCCAGAGGACGGACATAAATCGTTGCCAGAGCGGCATCGGGGCGGGATAGGGGCGTTCATTGTAGTACAATGTCGGGTCGTTATTGACGCCGAAAACCGTTGGTTTATGCGTGTCCTGCGACCAACTGCAAGATGACGCTACAAAAAAATCAATCCCAATTCCCAGGTGTTTGAATGAACCGTGCTCTACCGTCGTTTGTGAAGTTCGTTTCCATCGCTGCGCTGGCTTGTGCCTCCGTCGCATGGGCCTCCGAAAACAAGTCGCAGCCTGCCGATGCTGCCAAGGGCGGCACGCTCTATTCCAATGGCGATGCGTCGCGCGGCATCACTGCCTGCGTGGCCTGCCATGGCAACGCGGGCAATTCCTCCATCACGCAGAATCCCAAGCTGGCTGGCCAGCATGAGGCCTATCTGCAGAAGCAGCTGCATGATTTCAAAGGGCCGGCACGCAACAATGCCGTGATGACCGCGATCTCGAAAGCCCTGAGCGACGAGGATATCCGTAACCTGGCCGCGTATCTGGAGCAGCAGAAGCCTCAGCCGGGCGCGGCCAAGAACAAGAACACGGTCGAGCTGGGCAAGAAGATTTATCGTGGCGGCATCGCCGAAAAGAATGTCCCGGCCTGCGCGGGATGCCATAGCCCGAATGGCGCAGGTATCCCTGCGCAGTTCGCCCGTCTCGCGGGACAGCATCAGGATTACACTGTCGCTCAGCTGACCAATTTCCGAAGCGGCGCCCGCACCAACAGCACGCAGATGACGGTCATCGGCAAGCGGATGTCGGACGAGGAAATGCAGGCAGTCGCTGATTACATCGCCGGCCTGAGATAAGTTCCGGAGCGCTCGCGGCGACACACGAAGTCAATAATTTGCCGGTAACGCGCGACAATGTATCAAGGGGGTGGCTGATGCCGCCCCTTTTCGTTTTTTCGCCGGCCGTGCTTGGCTGCTGCCGCATGGTCGACAACACAGGCAAGTATCCGAGATGAGTACGAGCACCGAAGGTATCGTTTTACAGACCCGCCGCCGCTGGCTATCCGACATCATCGAGCTGTTGTCGTCGATGCGCTTTGCGATCAGCCTGCTCACGGTGATATCGATCGCTTCGGTGATCGGTACCGTGATCACGCAAAACGAGCCCATGCCGAATTATGTGAATCAGTTCGGTCCGTTCTGGTTCGAGGTCTTTGCGCGCTTCTCGATCTACTCGGTCTACTCCGCGTGGTGGTTCCTGCTGATCATGGCATTTCTGGTCACCTCGACCTCGCTGTGCATCGTGCGCAATGCGCCGAAGATGATCCAGGACATGCGCAGCTGGCGTGATCAGGTGCGCGAGCAGTCGCTGCGCAACTTCCATCATCACGTCGAGTGGAAAGGCAGCGGCAATACCTCGCAGCTGGCAGCCGAAGCAGCGCGGCGCGTGGCCGCCGCGGGCTATCAGGTGAAGCTGGTGCAAAAGGACGAGGCGGTGCTGGTGACCGCAAAGCAGGGCGCTGCGAACAAGCTGGGCTATATCTTCGCGCATTCGGCCATCGTGATCATCTGCGTCGGCGGTCTGCTCGATTCCAATCTGCCGATTCAGTTTCAGCAATGGCTGTTCGACAAGGCCCCCTTCATTGGCAACGGCATCATTGCCGACATACCGCCGAAGCACCGGCTGGGGCTGGGAAATCCTACCTTCCGGGGAAATACCTTCATTCCGGAAGGTGGCAGCAGCAACACCACCATCCTGCCCATGAGCGAGGGCGTGATGATCCAGGAGTTGCCTTTTACGCTGACGCTGCAAAAGTTCGTCATCGATTTTTATCCGACGGGCATGCCGAAGCTGTTCGCCAGCGAAGTGGTCGTCACGGATCATGAGACCGGCAAGAACTTCCCGGCCACGATCAAGGTTAATGAGCCGCTGGTGTACAAGGGCATGGCGGTGTATCAGTCGAGCTTCGAGGATGGCGGCAGCCAGCTCAAGCTGATCGGCCACCCGATGAAGGGCCCCAGCGCTCAGGGATTTCAGGTCGAGGGCGTGGTCGGTCGCAGCACACCGCTGCTCAGCAGCTCCGGCAGCGAATACACCATCGAATGGTCGGGCTTTCGCCCCTTTAATGTCGAAAACACCTCGGCGGCCGACGGTCCGGATGTGCGTGCGGTCAATCAGGGCAAGAGCTTCAATGAAAAATTCTCGGCGAAGCTGGATCAGCAGCTGGGCTCGGCGGCCAGCAACAAGAAAAGCAAGGACCTGAAAAATGTCGGGCCCAGTGTGCAATACAAGCTGCGTGACAAGACCGGGCAGGCGCGCGAGTTCAATAACTACATGCTGCCGGTGACCATCGATGGTGCCGACATCTTCCTCGCCGGGCTGCGTGATTCTCCGGCAGAGCAGTTCCGCTATCTGCGTATTCCAGCGGATGACAAAGGCACCATGAATGAATGGATGCGCCTGCGTGCCGCGCTGATGGATACCGCATTGCGCGAGAAGGCAGCCCGTCGTTATGCGGAAAAAGTGCCGCTGAGTGCCGGCGGCAGCGCGCCCTTGCGCGAGCAGCTGCAGGCATCGGCGCTGCGCAGCCTGAATGTGTTCGTCGGTGACAAGGAGTCCAGTGGCTATGTCGCCATTGCCCGCTTCATTGGCAAGCTGCCCGAGGACCAGCAGGAGAAAGCAGCTGACATTTTCATGAAGATACTGAACGGCAGCCTGTGGGAATTGTGGCAGGCCGCCCGCGAGAAAGACGGCCTGCCACCGGTCGCGGCTGATGACAAGAACGGCCGCTTCCTTCAGCTGGCCACGAATGCCATCGCCGATGCGTTCTTCTACGAGGCGCCCGTGCTGCTGCAGCTGCAGGGTTTCGAGCAGGTCAAGGCTTCCGTGTTCCAGGTGACCCGATCCCCCGGCAAGAACGTGGTCTATCTGGGTTGCCTGCTGCTGGTGCTGGGCGTGTTCGCGATGCTGTATGTGCGTGAGCGCCGGCTCTGGGTCTGGGTGAGGCCGGCCGGCGACGGACAGAGCCGTGCGCTGATGGCCATGAGCACCCAGCGACGAAGCCTCGACTTCGACAAGGAATTCGATCAACTGAAGGATCGCCTGACCCGGCGGTAACACCGGCCCCTTAATTTGCCCCTTAATTTGCCCCTTGATCTGCCCCTGCAGCACCCCTGATCACCGCCGGGGCATCGAGCGGCCAGACGGGGGCTGCACTATACTTTCCGAACCTGATAGTCAGGCGGCGATGGCAATACGAGTGACATCGCCGCTGCACGGAGAAACGCCATGGAACTCACTGAAAACCCTGTGTATACCGATAGCCCCGGCCTGCTGAAAAGTCGCAGCCTGTTCGACTGGATCTTTGCCGTCGTGCTGGCGGCGGGTGCCTTGTTCGCAATGAATCGTTATGCCGAGTTCATGGACATCTACGAGAAGGGCATCCTGCTCGCGGCCGTGCCCACGTTTGTCGCGCTGGGCTGGTACTGGCGCCCGTCGCGCCTGCTGATGCTGCTGATCGGTGCGCTGGCCATTGGTGCAATCTCTCTCTACAACGGCAATCTGGACATGGCGCAGTCGCGCTTCTGGCTGAAGTACCTGCTGTCCAGCCAGTCGGCCATCCTCTGGATGAGCACGCTGTTCTTCCTGTCCACGCTGTTCCACTGGGGCGGGCTGCTCGCGCGCTCGGATTTCGGCGGCTCGGTCGGCAGCAAGCTCTGCTGGGCGGCGATCCTGATGGGCTTCACCGGCCTGATGGTGCGCTGGTACGAATCCTATCTGCTCGGTCCCGATATTGGTCATATCCCGGTATCCAATCTGTACGAAGTCTTCATCCTGTTCTGCCTGATCACGGCGATGTTCACCGTGTTCTACGAAGGCAAATACGCGACCCGTCAGGTCAGCGCCTTCATTCTGCTCATCATCTCCGCTGCCGTCGGTTTCCTGCTCTGGTACATGACCAGCCGCGATGCCCATGAGATTCAGCCGCTGGTACCGGCGCTGCAGAGCTGGTGGATGAAGATCCATGTGCCGGCGAACTTCATCGGGTATGGCACGTTCGCGCTGGCAGCGATGGTGGGCGTGGCCTATCTGCTGAAAGCGAAAGGGGTGCTGGCTGACCGGCTGCCATCGCTGGAGGTGCTGGATGACATCATGTACAAGGCAATCGCCGTGGGCTTTGCTTTCTTCACCATCGCCACCATCCTCGGCGCCCTCTGGGCTGCAGATGCCTGGGGCGGCTACTGGTCATGGGATCCGAAAGAAACCTGGGCACTGATCGTCTGGCTCAATTACGCAGCCTGGCTGCACATGCGACTGATGAAGGGCTTGCGCGGGCAGATCGCCGCGTGGTGGTCTGTCGTCGGTTTGCTGGTCACGACCTTCGCTTTCCTCGGCGTGAACATGTTCCTCTCCGGCCTGCATTCGTATGGCGAGCTGTGAGAGACGATCGGACATCTGAGCGCACTACCGTCTGCCACGGAGGCTGCCATGCTGATCAAACGCACTCGTTTTGCCGAGCCTCCCGCTTCGGAGATCACGCCGCGTCATCTCGCTGAATCGCGCCGCCAGTTCTTTCACCAGCTGGCTGCAGGCGCGCTGGTGGCGGGCGGCCTCCATCCGCTGGCACGTGCCGCTGACCGCACCGACACCGGCGCGCGTGCGCTGCCGGCAGCGCCTAACCCGGCATTCACCGCCAGGGACAAGCCGACGCGCTTCGACGACGCGACCACCTACAACAATTTCTACGAGTTCGGCATGGACAAGGCCGACCCGGCGATGCATGCGGGCGCGCTGCGCACCCGGCCATGGACCGTGCGCATCGAGGGTGAGGTGAAGAAGCCGTTGACGCTGGATATCGACGCGCTGATGAAACTGGCACCGCTGGAGGAGCGGCTGTATCGCTTGCGCTGTGTCGAAGGCTGGTCGATGGTGATCCCGTGGACAGGGTATTCATTCGCCGAGCTGATCCGCAAGGTCGAACCGACCGGCAATGCAAAATTTGTGGAGTTCACCTCGCTGGCGGATGCCGCGCAGATGCGGGGCGTGAACAGCCGCGTGCTGGACTGGCCCTACACCGAAGGTTTGCGCATCGATGAAGCGGCGCATCCGCTGACGCTGCTGTGTGTGGGTATGTACGGACAGGTGCTGCCGAACCAGAATGGCGCGCCGGTGCGCATCGTCGTTCCCTGGAAATACGGTTTCAAGTCCGCCAAGTCCATCGTTCGCATTCGCTTTACCGAGCAGCAGCCAAGGACTGCGTGGGGCCGCGCCGCGCCGGAGGAATACGGCTTTTATTCCAACGTGAATCCTGAGGTCGCTCATCCGCGCTGGTCGCAGGCCACCGAGCGCAGAATCGGCGAGGATGGCCTCTTTACCCGCAAGCGCAAGACCCTGATGTTCAATGGCTACCCGGAAGTGGCGTCGCTGTACACGGGAATGGACCTGAAGAAGTTCTTCTGACGCCGGGGCGGGCATGCAGACAGGCCGTTTGCAGACGCTGACGCCGCAGACCTTGCGGCGCCTGAAGCTGATCGTGTTGGTGGCTACGATGCTGCCGCTGATGCGTGTGGTATCTCTGGGCTTTCAGGACAGGCTGGGCGCCAATCCCATCGAATTCGTCACTCGCGCCAGTGGCGACTGGACGCTGTATTTTCTTTGCCTGACGCTGGCGGTCACGCCGCTGCGTCGTCTCTCCGGTCTGAACTGGTTGTTACGCTTTCGGCGCATGCTGGGCCTGACCACCTTCTTTTACGCATGCCTGCACTTCCTGTGCTTCCTGTGGTTTGATCATTTTTTCGATCTGGATGCGATGTGGCGCGATGTGCTGAAGCGACCCTTCATCGCAATGGGTTTTGCCGCCTTCGTGCTACTCGTGCCGCTCGCGGTGACCAGTCCGGACAGCGTCCGGCGCAGGCTGGGGCGGCGCTGGGTGCCGCTGCACCGGCTGATCTATCTGATCGCGGTACTGGCGATCCTGCATTTCTGGTGGATGAGAGCGGGCAAGAACAACTTTGGCGATCCGCTGTTGTTTGGCGCTATCGTGGCAGTGCTGCTGGGGGCACGACTGGTGTTTCGCTGGCGGGATCAGAGGCCATCGCGTCCTGCCACCTTAAGATGATGACGACGTCTGGCCCCGCGCCGGTCTAGACGCTTTCCAGCGCAAAGAGATCCGAGGCTTGCTCACGGCGGCGTATCAGCCGGAACTGGTCGCCCTCGACCAGGATCTCGGCCGCGCGGCCACGGGTATTGTAGTTCGACGCCATGGTCATGCCATAGGCGCCGGCCGACATGATCGCCAGCAGGTCGCCCTGCTCGATGGCCAGCGAACGCTCCCGTGCCAGCCAGTCGCCTGATTCGCAGACCGGGCCGACCACGTCATACACGCGCGCTGTCGCATCGCGCTGAGCGACTGGCAGCACCTTGTGCCAGGCCTCGTACATCGCCGGGCGCATCAGGTCATTCATCGCGGCATCGACCACCGCAAAATTCTTGCTGCCGCCATGTTTCAGGTATTGCACCTCGGTGACCAGCACGCCGGCATTGCCCACAATGGAACGGCCGGGCTCGAACATCACCATGATCGGACGGCCGCGATGCTTGTCCGCCCGCCAGCGGTCGATCCGTGCAAACAGTCGTGACAGGTAGTCGCCCACCGGCACCGGCTTTTCGTCGTCGTAGGTGATGCCAATGCCGCCGCCAATGTCGAGATGATGCAGCTCAATGCCCGCTGCATGCAGCTGATCGACCAGTTCGATGACCTTGTCCAGTGCCTCGAGCAAAGGCGCATCGTCCAGCAGCTGGGAACCGATGTGACAGTCGATGCCGGTGACCTCGAGATGCGGCAGCGAGGCCGCCACCCGATAGGTATCGAGCGCCTCCTCGAACGCGATGCCGAACTTGTTTTCCTTCAGGCCGGTCGAGATATACGGATGGGTCTTGGCGTCCACATCCGGATTCACCCGGAGCGACACCCGTGCGCGCTTGCCCACCGAGCCTGCGACCTCATTCAGTCGGTGCAGCTCAGGTATGGATTCGACATTGAAGCAGAGGATGTCATGCGACAGCGCCAGCGCCATCTCGTCGCGCGTCTTGCCCACACCGGAAAAAATCACCTTGCGCGTATCGCCGCCGGCAGCGATCACCCGCTGCAGCTCTCCGCCGGACACGATGTCAAAGCCCGAGCCCAGCTTGCCCAGCAGTCCGAGCACGGCCAGATTGGAATTCGATTTCACCGAATAGCAGATCAGCGCACCCGCATCACCGCGGCCATGGGCACGGCAGGCATTGGCATACGCGAGAAAATTGTCTTTCAGGCTGGCGCCCGAGTAGATGTAGGCGGGCGTGCCGAAGGCCTTCGTGATGCGATCGATCGCGACCTGTTCGACGTGAAGGCTGCCGTTTTTGTAAACAAAGTGGGACATGGTAAGAAGCTTCAGGGCTGGCGCGACATGGGTTCAGGCGAGCCGTTGCCGGGCGCAGCATCGGCGGGCGCAGCGGGTCGCGCCTTGTTGGGCAGGTAGAGCGGCCCGGTCTGGCCGCAGGCGCTGATACCTGCGATCACAAACGCCGTTAGAATCACGCGCAATGTTTTCATGAGGTGTGTCCGCCGTACCTGTGATGTGCTGTGTTGACCATCTCGCCAGCAGACAACAGCGTCTGCAAAGTCGAAGGAGTGTAGCATGACCGAATCTGATTTCCTGGCCGTCGCCGAGGCCGTGCTGGATGATATCGAGGCGCGGATCGAGCAGGCCGCCGATGCCGCCGGCGTCGATGTCGAGTGCAGCCGCAGCGGGAATGTGCTCGAGATCGAGTTCATCGACCAGCGCTCGAAAATCATCGTCAATACGCAGGCGCCGATGCAGGAGATCTGGGTCGCTGCGCGCTCCGGCGGTTTTCATTATCGGTTGAAGGACAAGCTCTGGCGAGATACCCGCACCGATGACGAACTGTTCTCTGCGCTGTCTGCATTGGCCTCCGCTCAGGCCGGTGAGCCGCTAGCCCTGTAAGCCCGGAGCGGGCTTCCCTCAGAACAGCTCGCTCTTCTGGCTTTCCTCGTTCTTTTCTGACGGCGGCTTGGCCTCCGACGGCAGCTGCGGGGTCGAGCCAAGCGAGTTGACCCCTCCGCCCTCCGCAAACTCGGCATACACATAATCCCCGCCGGCCGTCGTGATCCCTGACGGCAGCTCGCGCTCCTGCTGGGGCAGTGCCTGCAGGGCTTTCTGCATATAGCCTATCCAGATCGGCAATGCCAGCCCGCCACCGGTCTCCCGGTTGCCGAGGTTCTTCGGCTTGTCGAAACCTATCCAGGCGACACCGACCAGCTTCGGATGGTAGCCCGCGAACCAGGCATCGATCGAATCATTGGTCGTGCCGGTCTTGCCCGCGATATCGGCGCGCTTGAGCGACAGCGCACGGGTCGCGGTGCCGTGTTTGATCACGTCCTTCAGCATGCTGTCGACGAGGAAGGCATTGCGCGCATCGATCACGCGCAGGCTGTCATCGCCGGCTTTTTCGGGCGTGACCTGAAACAGGGTCTTGCCATTGTTGTCCGTGATCCGCGAGATCAGGTAAGGATTCACCTTGTAGCCGCCATTGGCGAAGACTGCATACGCGCCCGCCAGCTGCAGCGGCGTCACCGCGCCTGCGCCCAGCGCCAGCGTCAGGTAAGGGGGATTCTTTTCCGGGTCAAAGCCGAAGCGCGTCACGTACTCCTGCGCATATTGCGGGCCGATCTTTTCCAGTATCCGTATCGATACCATGTTCTTCGACTTCGACAGGCCCTTGCGCATCGACATCGGACCTTCGTACTTGTTGTCGTAGTTCTTCGGTTCCCATGCCTGACTGCCGGTCTGGGATGCGTCGAAGGTGATCGGCGCATCGTTGATGATCGTGCCCGGCGACAGGCCTTTCTCGAGCGAGGCCGAGTAGATGAAGGGCTTGAATGAGGATCCCGGCTGCCGCCATGCCTGCGTCACATGATTGAACTTGTTGCGGTTGAAGTCAAAGCCGCCGATCAGCGCGCGTATCGCGCCATCTTCCGCGCTGGCCGACACGAACGCTGATTCGACTTCGGGCAGCTGAATGACCGACCAGCCCGAGCCTTCCTGCATCACGCGAATGATCGCGCCGCGCCGAATGCGCTTGTTGGCGGGCACCTTGTCCGTCAGCGCGCTTGCGGCCTGTCCCAGTCCGGTGTCCTGAATGGTGATCTCTTCACCGGATGCCAGCAGCGCCCGCACACTCTTGGGGGTGGCGGCCAGCACCACGGCGGCGACGATACCGTCGCTGTCCGGATGTTCTGCCAGTTCGGACTCGATCGCCGCTTCGGCCTCGGCCTTGTCGGCCGGGATGTCCATGTAACCCTCCGGGCCACGGTAAGCCTGACGTTTTTCGTAATCGAGCACGCCACGGCGCAGCGCGAGGTAGGCGGCATCCTGGTCCGCCTTGGTGATCGTGGTGAACACGTTCAGTCCGCGGGTGTAGGTATCTTCCTTGAACTGTTCATAGACCATCTGGCGGGCCATCTCGGCAACGTACTCGGCGTGAACGCCGAATTCATTGCTGTCCATCTTGATCTTCAGCTGTTCGTTCTTTGCCTGCTCATACTGCGCTGTGGTGATGTAGCCCAGATCATGCATGCGCTGGAGGATGTACTGCTGGCGTGCCTTTGCGCGTTTCGGGTTGACCACCGGATTGTTCGCCGACGGCGCCTTCGGCAGGCCCGCCAGCATCGCTGCTTCAGCGACGGTGATTTCCGACAGCTTCTTGCCGAAGTAGATCTGCGCGGCCGAGGCGAAACCATAGGCGCGCTGTCCCAGATAAATCTGGTTCATGTACAGCTCGAGAATCTGGTCCTTGGTCAGGGTCTTTTCTATTTTCCAGGCGAGCAGCACTTCATACAGCTTGCGCTTGATGGTCTGTTCGCTGGAGAGGAAAAAATTGCGCGCGACCTGCTGGGTGATCGTCGATGCGCCCTGACGGCTGCCCCCCATCGCGTTATGAATCGCGGCGCGCAGGATGCCCCAGTAATCGACGCCGCCATGCTCGTAAAAACGATCATCCTCGATCGCCAGCACCGCCTGCTTCATCACCTTCGGAATGTCTTTGTATCGCACCAGACTGCGGCGCTCTTCGCCGAATTCCCCGATCAGCATGTTGTCGGCAGAGAAAACACGTAGCGGCATTTTTGGCTGATACGTCGCCAGCGAGTCGATGTCGGGCAGGTTGGGGTAGGCCATCATCATCATGAAGCTGACCAGCAGTACCCCGATGACTGCCAGACCTGTCAGCAGACCAAAAAGGCTCAGCGCGAGCTTGACAGGCGCGGGGAGCGAGGAGGGACGAGAACCGGAAGGTGCATCACTCTGCGGCGTGGGTGCATTCATGAAGGAGAAAAGAAGCTAAACGCGATCGCGCTTGACGGCGGTCATTATAGCGGCTCGCCTCCCGCGCAAGCTCAGACCCTGATTCCTGCTCAGCAGATGTTTGCAAAGCTTTCACGGGGCTTTGCGTCAGGATTTGACAACGCGTTTCAAGCGCCGCTTTACATCGGGAAAAGGAGCTTGCTAGCATCCGCAGGTTTTTAAAAGAACAACAATTTCTCGGCGGAGTGAACCGTGGAATTTGGCTGGCGACAGTGTCTGGGTTGGCTCCTGGGAAAGCGCGCAATGCCCTTGCTGGGTGTGGATATCAGTCATACCGGCATTCGGGTGGTCGAGCTGTCTCGGGCGGGGCAGCACTGGCGAGTCGAACACTATGCGCACCGGGCGCTGCCGAGCGGCGCCATTCGCGACGGCAGCATTCTGCATCGCGAACACGTGATCGAGGCGCTCGCACAGGCCGTCAGGGATTGTGGCACCCCGGTTCGGCAGGCGGCAGTGGCGCTTCCTTCGGGCATGGTGATCCGAAAGACGCTGAGCGTTCCGGATGGCCTGAGCGATGAGCAGCTCGAGCTGCAGGTCGATGCGGATGCCGAGCAGAGCCTGCCGTTTTCCCTGGACGAGCTCAGTCTGGATTTCGCTGCGATCGGTCCTTCTGCCGGTGAGCCCGGGAATGTCGATGTGATGCTGGTGGCCGCGCGAAAGGAAAAAATCGACGAGCGGCTGTCACTGGTTCAGGAAGCCGGGCTGCGGCCCGTCGTGGTGGACGTGGAGTCCCAGGCTCTGGCAGCCGCCATCGCACTTCATTTTCAGGCCGAGGCGGATGAATCCGCTGCCTCCGTGTGCGCTTTGCTTCAGTTGGGCAGGGAGATCAGTCAGTTTTCCGTCGTCAGCAATGGCGTGCTCATCTTCGAGCGTGAACTCAGCGTGGGGCTGCACAAGCTCGATCAGGAAACCAGCCGCCGTCCGGATCAGGCAGCCGCCGCGACACAGGCGTTTCATCAGGTGGTGTGTCAGGAAATCCGGCGCGCGACCCAGCTCTACCTGACCACCGCAGATCATCGCGATATCGGGATCCTGTTGCTGGCCGGGCCGGCAGACAAGCTGACGACGCTGCCTGCATTGATCAGCGAACGACTTGGTGTGCGGACGCAGATGGCCAATCCCTTTGCTGCGATGGATACATCGGCATCGGTGCCGGTCGGTGCGCTGCAGGCGGATGCATCGAGCTGTCTGGTCGCCTGTGGGTTGGCCGTGTTGTGTGCTCAGCCATGATTCGTTTCAATTTTCTTCCATGGCGGGAGCGCGAGCGACGCCGTCAGAAGCACCTGTTCCAACGACAATTGCTGCTGTCCGGCCTGCTGGGTATGACGCTGGTCATCGTTGTCTGGATCGCGAATGAAGCCCAGCTGCAGCGGCAGGCTGACCGGAATGATCTGCTGACGAAGGAAATCCGTGTCCTCGATCAGCGTCTGCAGGAGATCGCCGGACTCAAGCGCGATATCGAGATGCTGCTGGCTCGGCGCCAGTCGGTCGCGGCGCTGCAGTCGGGACGCCATGAATCGGTCCATCTGCTGCAGCAGCTGGCCGAGCAGGTGCCCGAGGGCGTGATGCTGAAGTCCCTGTCGCAGGCCGAGCGAATACAACTGACGGGTTATGCGGTGTCGAATTCCAGAGTGTCCGAGCTGCTGCGCCATCTCGACCCGGAGCGGACCGGTCTGCAGACGACACAGCCGGAACTGGTCGAGATCAAGTCGGCCAGTCTTGGCGAAGGTCGGGACGTGCGGAAAGTCTTCGAATTCACGATCATGCTGCCCCCGGTCAGGGCGGCGAAGACACCATGAACGCCGCCGCACTGGTTGACCGTCGGCTGCTGAGCGGATGGCAGCAGCAATTCAGGGGTCTGAATGAACGACACCCGGGCCTCTGGCCACCGGTTCCTCGACTACTGCTGCTGTTGCTGTTCATGCTGTCGGTGGTGCTGGCGGGCGGATGGCAATTCTGGCTCGGTCAGTGCGAAACGCTGGACGATCAGCGTGCCGAAGAAGGCCGGCTGAGGAAGGCCTATCAGGAAAAGTCCCTGCAGTCGCGCAATCTTGAGGCCCTGCGAGAGCAACGCGCGCGCGTGATGTCAGAGGTGGCAAAGCTCGACCGACAACTGCCCGGCAAGGCCGAGATGGACGCGATGCTCTCGGAAATCAATCAGGCCGGACTAGGGAGGGGCTTGCAGTTCGAGTTGTTCAAGCCGGGGCAGGTGCAACTGCGGGAATACTACGCAGAGCTGCCCATCGATATCCGCTTGTCCGGTAAATATCATTCGATCGCCGGTTTTGTCAGCGACATCGCGAATTTGCCGCGCATCGTCACCATCGATCACATGATCATCAGCCGGCAAAAGGACGTGCAGACCTTTCAGGCAGTGGCGCACACCTACCGCTACCTCGACAAGGCCGAGATTGATGCGCGAAAGAAGCGGCAGTCCGACCTGGCCAAATCGCGGGCGAAGCCATGAAGACGATGTTCGTGCGTCGGCTTGGTACGCTGTTGTGCGTTGCGCTCGCCGCCTGCAGCACACAGGACGATGACGACCTGCATGCGTGGATGGACAGGGTTCGCCGTCAACAGCCCCCTGCGGCCGCGCCGCTGCCGGCGCCACCGGTGATCCGGCCCGTGGTCTATGACCCGTCCGGCAGAACCGATCCTTTCGACATGGCCAACATCCATGCGCCGGTGACTGCCGCCGTGTCAGGCGAGCTGATGCCTGACCTGCAAAGACCCCGGGAACCGCTGGAGGCCTATCCGCTGGACAGCTTGCGCATGGTCGGCAGTCTGCGCCGGCAGGGGCAGTCGGTTGCGCTGGTCGAGGCCGACAAGATGCTGCATCAGGTCCGCAAAGGGCATCGGCTTGGGCAGGATCAGGGCACGGTAGTGCATATCGCCGATTCGTCGATCGAGATCGAGGAAATCATTCAGGAGTCATCCGGTACCTGGGCGCGGCGCCGGGTACAGCTTTCGATGCAGGGAAAGAAATGAGTGGATTGTTGCGTGGGCTGTCCGGGCGCCGCGGGTGGCAGGCCGTTTGCCTGTGGATGCTGTGCGGGCAGGTCGGTCTGCTGCACGCCGAGCCGAATGCGATCACCGCGATTCAGGCGACGCGCGAGGGGATGCAGCAGCAGTTACGCCTGAGCTTCAAGCGGACGCCCGCCGCCGACCCGTCGAGCTTTTCGACGCCCAACCCGCCGAGACTGGTCCTCGATCTTCCCGACACGACCAATGCGACTGGGCATGCAAGACAAGTGCTGGATGTGGGTGATCTTCGCCATGTCGATATCGTGCAGGTGGTCGGGCGCACCCGGCTCGTGCTGGCCCTGAAGCGGCCGATGAGCTTCACTAGTCGCGTGCAAGACAAGACACTGGTCATCAGTTTGTCGGATCAGCGTGCCACCAGTGCGGGGGCATCGTCCTCCGGCTCGCTGGCCGCCGAGCGGAATGCGATTCTCGATGTCGATTTCCGGCGCGGTAGCAACGACGCCGGAAGAATCATTGTCGATTTGTCGCAGTCGCAGGCCGCCATTGATGTCCGCCGGCAGGGGCAGTCCGTGGTCGTTGATTTCATGAAAACCAGTCTGCCGGATCTGCTGCGCCGTCGTCTGGATGTCAAAGACTTTGGTACCCCCGTGCAGACGATCAGTACCAGCGCGCAGGGCGATATGGTTCGCATGCTGATCGAGCCCACCGGGCAGTGGGAACATACCGCATGGCAGACCGACAAGCGGCTGGTGATCGAGCTGCGTCCGGTGCGCCCGGAAGACGCGAAACAGTCGGTGGGCAACCGCGGCTATCGCGGTGACAAGCTCTCGCTGAATTTCCAGAACATCGAGGTGCGTGCCTTGTTGCAGGTGATCGCTGATTTCACCGGGCTGAACATCGTCGCCAGTGACAGCGTGAACGGTCAGCTGACCTTGCGGCTCAAGGAGGTGCCCTGGGATCAGGCGCTGGACATCGTGATGCAGGCGCGCGGCCTGGACATGCGGCGCAACGGGAATGTGCTGTGGATCGCCCCCAAGGATGAGTTGCTGACCAAGGAGCGACTCGAACTGGAGCAGCGGGCGCAGATCTCCGAGCTGGAACCGCTGGTGACCGAGACCTTCCAGCTGAATTACCAGAAAGCGGATGCATTTCGGCAGGTGTTCGGGCTGGACGGACAAGTGGGCCGGGGCAGTATCCTGTCGCGGCGAGGCAGTGCGTCGGCGGAACCCCGGACCAACAAGTTGTTCGTCACCGACACGCCCAGCCGTCTGGATGAGGTGCGCAAGCTGATCCAGCTGACCGACGTGCCCACTCGTCAGGTGATGATCGAGGCGCGCATTGTCGAGGCTGACGATACCTTCAACCGGAATCTTGGCGCCAAGTTGGGTTTTGTCGATTTGCGTGCTTCGAGGGCCGGTACGGCGGGCATCAACCTGCCCGGGTCACCCCGTCTCGCCGTGACTGGCAACTACCTTGGCGTCGGCGAGCAGACCGCGCAGGCCCGGGTCACCGAGCGAAGCTACATTCCCAACAGCCAGTTCGTCGATTTGCCGGCAAACGGTATCGGCAGCAATACGGCGGCCAGCATGGCCATCAGCCTGTACTCGGCCGGGGCCAGTCGTTTCCTGAATCTCGAGCTGTCGGCGCTGGAATCCGAAGGCAAGGGCAAGATCATTTCCAGCCCGCGCGTGGTCACCGCCGATCAGCAAGCCGCCGTGATCGAGCAGGGCGAGGAAATCCCGTATCAACAGGCGACCAGCAGTGGCGCGACCTCCGTGCAGTTCAAGAAAGCCAACCTGAAGCTCGAAGTCACGCCGCAGATCACCCCGGACGGTCAGATCATCCTGATGGTGGATGTGGCCAAGGATTCGCGGGGCACTGCGGTGGGCAACAGCTTTGCGATCAACACCAAGCACGTGAAGGCCAATGTGCAGGTCGAGAATGGCGGTACCGCGGTTCTGGGGGGAATCTTCACTCTGGACGAGCAGGAGAGCCGCTACAAGGTACCCTTCTTTGGCGATCTGCCGCTGATCGGAAATCTCTTTCGCAAGACCAGCCGATCGCGCGTTCGCTCTGAACTGCTGATCTTCATCACCCCCCGGGTCATTACCGACCCGACGGTGCAGCAATGATGCGCGGTCTCCGGCTCCGGCCGACCGGCGGTTCCGTATTGCACGATGGCGTGCACTCGCTGTCCGATCTGGCTTTTTTCAGCATCTCTCTTATGAGATAAACTGTCGCTTTTCCTGCGGAAATCCCGGGCGTGCGTACACGCCAGCCGGCTGGCATGCTGAATTCGACACACAATATTTTCCTGGTTGGCCTGATGGGTTCTGGCAAGACCACCATCGGCCGGGCGCTGGCCAAGCGGCTGAACAAGCGCTTCGTCGATGCCGACCATGAAATCGAAGCCCGTACCGGCGCGTCCATCCCGCTGATCTTCGAGATTGAAGGCGAGGCCAGTTTTCGCCAGCGCGAAGCCGACGTGATCCGCGACCTCACGGCGCTCGAGGGCATCGTGCTGGCGACCGGCGGCGGTGCCGTCCTCAATGAAGGCAGCCGTCAATTCCTCAGGGAGCGCGGCATCGTCGTCTATCTGCGCGCCTCCGTTGGCAGCATCCTGCAGCGCACCAGTCATGATCGCAACCGCCCCTTGCTGCAGACCGCCGACCCCAAGGCGCGCATCGAAGAATTGTCACGACAGCGCGCACCGCTGTACGAAGCCGTCGCCCACATCACGGTCGAGACCGGACGCCCGAATGTTCAGTCTGTCGTGCAGAACATCCTTGCGCAGCTGGAGAAACTTGCTGACGACGAAGCGCATGCTGCGTCCGGCAACGAAAGTGCTGCAGACCATTCATGAACTCATTGCCAGATTCCACCGAGATCTTTGCCGAGCTGAGCGTTGCGCTCGATGAGCGCAGCTATCCCATCGTCATCGGCCGACACCTGCTCGAGAACCCGTCGTTCGCCCGCCTTGTGCCCGGCAAGCGGGTGGCCATCGTCACCAACACCATCGTCGCTCCCCTGTATCTTCAGCGCCTGACATCGATGCTGGAGGCAGCCGGCAAGCGCTGCATCCCCATCGTGCTGCCGGATGGCGAGGAAGAGAAGAACGTCGACAACCTGATGCGCATCTTCGATGTGCTGCTCGAGAACAAGTGCGATCGCAAGACCACGCTGCTGGCGCTGGGGGGCGGCGTCATTGGTGACATGACAGGCTTTGCCGCAGCGACCTACATGCGCGGCGTGCCTTTCGTTCAGGTGCCGACCACGCTGCTCGCTCAGGTCGATTCCTCCGTCGGCGGCAAGACCGCGATCAATCACCCGCTGGGCAAGAACATGATCGGCGCGTTCTACCAGCCGCAATCCGTGCTGGCCGACACCGCGACGCTGAGGTCGCTGCCGCAGCGCGAGCTGTCCGCCGGGCTGGCCGAGGTCATCAAGCATGGCGCCATCATCGACACGGCGTTCTTCCGCTGGCAGGAAGCGCAGATGGACAAGCTGATGGCGCGCGACGATCAGGCGCTCGCGTATGCGATCCAGCGCTCGTGCGAGATCAAGGCCGACGTCGTCCGTCAGGACGAGCGCGAGGGCGGGCTGCGAGCGATACTGAATTTCGGCCATACTTTCGGCCACGCGATCGAGGCCGGCCTCGGTTATGGCGAGTGGCTGCATGGCGAGGCCGTGGGCTGCGGCATGGTGATGGCGGCGGATCTGTCGGCCCGTCTCGGCTATCTTGATCCCGCCGATCGCGACCGCATCGTGGCACTGGTGCGCGCCGCCGGGCTTCCCACGGTCGCCCCCGATCTGGGCACCGACCGCTGGTTGTCGCTGATGGAAGTCGACAAGAAAAATGAAGAGGGCAAGATACGCTTCATCCTGCTCAAGCCTCTGGGTACGGCGACAATCACCGGCGTGCCCTCGGAACTGCTGGAAGCCACGCTGAAGGCCTGCGTCGCCGGCGCACAGCACTGACCGGCGCCGGCGAGGAAGCGCAGCACCGCCTGACAACGAGAACCCACATGATGCCCGACTTCGACGCCCACCTCGCCCCCTATGCTGCCCGCACTGCCTCGTCGCGCGGCCGCACCTTCAGCGAGCCCGCGTCGGCCACGCGCAGCGAATATCAGCGCGATCGTGACCGTATCATCCATTCCACCGCCTTCCGTCGTCTCGAATACAAGACGCAGGTGTTCGTGAACCATGAGGGCGATCTTTTCCGTACGCGACTCACGCACAGCATCGAGGTCGCACAGATCGCCCGCTCGCTGGCGCGTAACCTGATGCTCAATGAAGATCTGGTCGAGGCGATCTCGCTCGCGCATGATCTTGGCCACACGCCCTTTGGTCATGCCGGACAGGATGCGCTGAACGCCTGCATGAAAGACTACGGCGGCTTCGAGCACAACCTGCAAAGCCTGCGTGTCGTCGATTCGCTCGAGCGGCGCTATGGTGCGTTCGATGGGCTGAACCTGACGTTCGAGACGCGCGAGGGGGTGCTCAAGCATTGCTCATTGCCGAACGCGCAGCAGCTCGGCGACGTCGGGCGTCGTTTCATCGAGAAGAAGCAGCCCAGCCTCGAGGCGCAGCTGGCCAATCTCGCCGATGAGATCGCTTACAACAATCATGATATCGACGACGGCCTGCGTTCCGGCCTGATCACGGTGCAGCAGATGGAGGAAGTCAGTCTCTTTGCCCGGTATCGCGCCGAGGTCGAGGCGGAGTTTCCCGGGATTGCCGGCAGGCGCGCGATCAACGAGATCGTGCGGCGGATGATCAATGCGCTGGTCGAGGACCTGATCCAGACCTCGCGTGCCAATATCCGTGATGCCGACGTGCGTTCGCTCGACGATGTCCGCAATGCGCCACCGCTGATCGCGTTTTCCGACGGGATGAAGACCGAGGCCCAGGAGCTGAAGCGTTTCCTGCGCAAGAACCTGTACCAGCACTATCAGGTCAATCGCATGACCAGCAAGGCGCGGCGCATCGTCACCGACCTGTTCGGGATTTTCATCAGCGGACCGCAGCTGCTGCCGCCCGATTACCAGCGGGCCGACGCAGACACGCTGGAGCAGGCGCGTCAGGTCGCCGATTACATTGCCGGCATGACCGACCGCTATGCGATGCGCGAGTATCGCCGGCTGTTTGCCGTCGACGAGATCTGACCGGCAGCGCGCGTCCTCAGGTCAGGTCGCGCAGCGGATGCGCGTAGGCGGGCCAGGCCGTCTCGAAGAATCGTTCGATCATCTCCGGGCTCACCGCGTCCAGCGTCGGCGGGTTCCAGCGCGGCGAGTGATCCTTGTCGATGGCCAGTGCACGCACGCCTTCGATCACCTCGCCATGTTCGAAACAGCGCCTCACCATCGTGCGCTCCATGCGCAGGCAGTCGGCAATGTCCATCGTCGCCGCACGCTGCAATTGCGACAGCGTCACGCACATCATCAGCGGTGATTTCTTTTTCATTGCCTCAAGCGTTTTCACCGCAAACTCACTGTTATCAGACGACAGCGATGCGATGATCCCCGCGACGCTGCCCGCAGCAAAGTGCCGCTCGATCGCCTCGCGCGCGGCGGCCAGTGCGCCGGTTGCGGGATCGGCCTGCGCGACAAAGGGCGCGGCAAAGCTTCGCACGGCGTCACCCAGGTCGCCTTTGGCCTCGGCCACCAGCGCATGAAGCGCCGGCAATTCGGACGATGGAATGAACACATCGGCCAGACCGGCATAGATCGCGTCGGCGGCGCCAATGACCGCGCCGGTCACGCCGAGGTAGGTGCCCAGCCGGCCCGTGGCGCGCGAGAGAAAGTGCCCGCCGCCCACGTCCGGGAAAAGACCGATGCCGACCTCGGGCATCGCCATCTTGGTGCGCTCGGTGACGATGCGCATGCGTGCCTGCGGACCGGCTTGTGCGATACCCATGCCGCCGCCCATCACCACGCCATCCATCAGTGCGACATAGGGTTTCGGGTAGTGATGAATCAGGTGGTTCAGCGCATACTCCTCCGTGAAGAAGTCTTCGATCAGTGCGGCGCCATCGGTGGCCGTGGACAGGCCTTTCTGATGGAAGAAGCGAATGTCGCCCCCGGCGCAATAGGCTTTCTCGCTGGTGCTGTGTACAAAGACCGCGCCGATCGACGCATCGTCGCGCCATGTGCGCAGGGCAGCAGTCATTGCGCGGACCATGTCCAGCGACAGGGAATTCAGCGCCGCCGGGCGGTTCAGGGTAATGATGCCGTTGCGGCCACTGATATGGGTCTGTACGAATTCGCTCATCACGTGCTCTGCGTCTGCGTCGAAGGTTCAAAAGCGAAAGTGTATCGGCATTCCCGCAGTGACGATTAAAAACCGGGTAAGCCCCTCTTTGGCAAATGAAAAAGGGCGCTTGCGCGCCCTTGTTTCCTTATTGTGAAGGATCGTTTGCAGCGATCCTGCCTCAGCGCCTGTCTCAGGCCGCTTCGGTCGTTGGTCCTTCGTAGCGACGGATGCCCTCATGCTGATGGTCTTGTATCCGGCCCTTGTGCTTGAGTACCTGCCGGTCGAGTTTATCCATCAGCAGATCAATGGCAGCGTACATATCCTGGGCTTCGCTCTCGACATGGAAATCCTTGCCGCGTGTGTGCAGATTGATTTCTGCGCGCTGGCGTTTTTCTTTTTCTGTGAGGCTATCGACAGAGAGGATGACCGAGATGTCGATCACATTGTCGAAATGTCGTTTGATGCGTTCCAGTTTGTTTTGCACATACTCCCTCAGGGCGGGAGTCAGGTCCAGATGATGTCCGCTGATCTTCAGGTTCATACACAGCACTCCTTGGCGTAGCGTCGCTGGAGGATCCGGCACGACCGCCGGCAGCAGGCCGGACGGAACGCAGCAACGGTGAAAAAACTGGAAAACTACAGGGACTTGCGCAGGTTGACGGGCGGTATCTTGAGGGCTTCGCGGTATTTGGCGACGGTACGCCTCGCGACGACCATGCCCTGTTCAGCCAGCATGTCCGTGATCTTGCTATCGGAGAATGGGTTTTTCGGGTCCTCGGCTCCTATCAGTTGTTTGATCAAAGCGCGTATTGCGGTCGATGATGCTTCACCCCCGGCTTCGGTGGCCACATGACTACCGAAGAAATATTTCAACTCGTACATGCCATGCGGGGTCAGCATGTATTTCTGCGTGGTTACGCGCGAAATAGTGCTCTCGTGCAGTCCCAGTGTATCAGCTATTTCACGCAGCACAAGCGGCCGCATGGCGACTTCGCCATGCGAGAAAAAATTCCGTTGGCGATCTACTATCGCCTGCGACACGCGCAGGATGGTGTCGAAGCGCTGGCGCATATTCTTGATCAGCCATTTGGCTTCCTGCAGCTGCGAGGTGAGCGAGCCCTCGCCTTTGGTCTGCTTGAGAATATTCGCGTACATCGCATTGACCCTGAGCTTGGGCATGACTTCGCGGTTAAGGCTGACTTGCCAGCCATTCCTTGCGCGTTTGACAATCACATCCGGCACCACATAATCCGACGCATCGCCGGCAAACGCAGCGCCGGGATGGGGATTGCAGCGTTTGATGACCGCCTGCGCCTCGCGCAAGTCTTCGTCATCGCAATCCAGTGCCTTTTTCAGTTTGTTGAACTCGCGCTGGGCGAATAGTTCAAGGTAATTTTCAACCAGTGTCAGCGCCATCCTGCGCGTCACAAACGGCACTTTCTCCATGCGCCGGATTTGCAGGGACAGGCACTCGGATGCATTGCGCGCGCCCACTCCTGCCGGCTCGAAGCTCTGCAGCAGCTTCAGCGCGACCATCACTTCGTCGAATTCGATCTCGAGCTCTTCCGGCAGCCGCGCATGGATGTCTTCCGGCGATTCTTCGAGGTAGCCGTTGTCATCGAGCGCATCGATCAGCAGCTCCACCAGCGCCCGGTCACGACGATTGTCCACCGTGACTGACAGCTGCTCCAGCAGGTGTTCGCGCAGTGTCGATTCATGCGCTTCCAGCTGAGGCCGGCCATTGTCATCCTCCGGGGCTTTGGATGAACGGGCGACATCATCGAAGCTCCAGTCCGCGTCATTGCCGCCGCTGCCTTCCTCGCCGCCTTCACCGCTGGGGGGCGCCTCGTAGGGACCCTCCGCAGGTTCGCTCCCGGTGCCGTCGCCTGCCGGCATCTCCGGCGTGGCCGACAGCGGCGCTGAACTGATCGCGCCATCAGCCAGCAGGCGTACCGAATGATCCAGCGGATCGTCCAGCCGCTCCAGCAGGGGATTATCAGAGAGCATCTGTTCCAGCTCCTGATGCAGTTCCAGCGTTGACAGCTGCAGCAGCCGGATGGACTGCTGCAGCTGGGGCGTCAGCGCCAGATGCTGCGATACGCGAAGCTGTAGCGTCTGTTTCATCGTGAGGGCTACATCCTGAAATGTTCGCCGAGATAGACCCGGCGCACGGATTCATTGCCGATGATTTCTTCCGGATTGCCGGAAGCCAGCACCGACCCCTGATTGATGATGTACGCGCGGTCGCAAATGCCCAGGGTCTCGCGCACGTTGTGGTCGGTGATGAGCACACCAATGCCGCGTTCCTTGAGGAAGCGCACGATACGCTGGATCTCGATCACGGCAATCGGATCGACGCCCGCAAAGGGCTCGTCGAGCAGGATGAAGCGCGGATTGGTCGCGAGTGCGCGGGCGATTTCGACCCGGCGGCGTTCACCGCCCGAGAGCGACAAGGCCTGATTGTCGCGCAGCTTCTCGATCTGCAATTCGGCCAGCAGCGCATCGAGTCGTTGCTCGATCTCGGCGCGCGAGAGCGGCTTGCCGCCGTTCTTCTGCAGCTCCAGCACCGCGCGAATGTTGTCCTCGACGGACAGCTTGCGAAACACCGACGCTTCCTGTGGCAGGTAAGACAGCCCGCGCTCGGCACGCCGATGGATCGGCAGCCCGGAGATGCTGTCGCCATCGAGCAGGATCTCGCCGCCTTCCGAGGGCACGAGCCCGACGATCATGTAGAACGAGGTGGTTTTCCCCGCGCCATTCGGGCCGAGCAGGCCGACCACTTCGCCGCTGGCCACATCCAGCGACACATCCTGCACCACCTGCCGGGCGCCGTAGCTCTTTTGCAGGCCACGCACCTTCAGCACACTGGCGGCAGTGGCCCTCATTCCTTGCCCTTCTCGGCATTGCGGGGCTGCAGCGTCGCACGCACCCGGCCACTGCCCGGCTTGCTCTCGCCCGTGACCGAATTGCTGACCGAGTAGAACTCGGCACGGCTGTCGTAGGAAATGAACTCGCCCTCGACTTCGTCGGTCACGCGCTGCCCCTCCAGCATCTTCACCCGGGCCTGCCTGAACAACTTGGCGACTTCGGACTTGGTGTCGTATTCGATGCGGTCGGCGGCACTGCCCTCGATCCACAGGTCTTTGCCACCGTCGCGCTTCTGCCGGAACTTCGTGGTGCCGCCTGCCGGCGCATACAGCGTCGCATACTGATGGCCTGCCGCATCCTGGCGTACCAGCAGCTTGTCTGCGTGCATCACCAGCGTGCCGCGCGTGAGCACCACATTGCCGACGAAGGTGTTCGTCTGCTTCGCCTCGTCGTAATACATCTGGTTGGCCTCGACATTCGTCGGCTTGTTGAAGTCCGCCTTCTCAGCATGGCCCGTCTGCACGGCGCAGAGCAGGGCGATAGCGGCGGCGAGGGAGAGTGACGTATTTTTTTTCATGATGGGCGCGTCCTCGATGTCCTTGGTTAGCGCGGAGATTCGTAAAAGCCGGTGACTTTGTTCAGCAGCGTCAGCTGGCGCTTCGTGTTGTCGGCCACCATGCCATTGCCGGCCAGCGTCGAATCGCCGACGCGGATCACCACCGGGCGGTTGGTTTTTATCAGATCATCGTCAGGCAGCACGAGCATGTAATCGGATTCGACGAGCAGCGGCTCGTTGCCTCGCGCCTGCGGCCGCTCCAGCCGGACCTGATCATGCAGGTGCACCTCTCGCTGTCCGCGGGTGATCCGCGCGTGCGACGCGTGCAGCGTGGTCGGCGCTCCCTGCGCGGCGAAACTTTTCAACGAAGGCTGTTCGACCACGCTGCTGTCATCCGTCGGATAGTGAACCAGTTTTTTCCCGGTGATCAGATAGTGGGCCTTGCCGTCGGCCGACACGCGCGTGTAGCGGAAATCCTCGACCACGTAATCCGGTTCAGTACGTGCTGCCTGCGGCCGTTGCTCATCGCCGGTGCGGCGCGACACTTCCAGTGCCCAGAAGCTGATCGCGGCCAGCAGCGAGCCAAAGGCCAGCAGCAGCAGCGCCGGGTAGCGGCGACGGATGCCGTCGTTCACGCCAGGTACGGCGCCATCGCCGCCTCGTAGTTGTCCTGCGCCCGTAGGATGAAATCGCAGACCTCGCGCACTGCGCCCCGGCCGCCGGCCGCGTTCGCCACGTAGTGCGCGCGCCGGGTCACTTCTGGATGACCGTTGGGTACGCTGGCGGCGAATCCCACGCGGATCATCACCGGCAGGTCGATCACGTCATCGCCCATGAAACCGCAGGCCTCAGGATCCAGCCCGGCCTCGGCGGCGGTACGCTCGAACGCAGAGCGCTTGTCATGCACGCCCTGCAGCAGCACACCGATGCCC